>Ga0228710_1004109_pt1 | contig 22978 bp, 11 predicted proteins | sample MedpolnodulmetaG_FD_177995 | JGI IMG/M metagenome (GOLD analysis project Ga0228710, IMG submission 177995) | Root nodule microbial communities from Medicago polymorpha collected in Santa Monica, California, United States - pink nodules | ecosystem: Host-associated > Plants > Roots > Nodule...
CGTTAGCAGAACCAATGGATAGCAAGAACCATTACCATCAACCAGTTAAATAGAGAACCAAGTAAAACCAAACCAAACAAAAGAACCGGTGGAGAGAAGCAACCATACAGAAGAATAAATAGGGAGAAGTCCAATGCAATCAATCAGAAGAATCAAAATGGGGAGAAGTGCTATAAATCAGAAGAATCAAAAAGGGGGGAAAATATAATCAATCATAAGAGGAAAAATTGCAATTAATCAGAAGAATCAAAAGGGGAAGAATTGCAATTAATTATCCATCAAACAAGACAATCAGACCAATATTGCCAAGAAGTGCGTGCACTAATCCTCTTTCAAGCAAAATTTTGCAAATCAACTAGTAACAATAATGTACCCATTCCAATGTAACGATCCAAACGAGCTCTTTTTTTTTTTAAGCACACATGAAACAAACCGAAAGACAAAAGCAACTCCAACAAAAGACCAATAAAAATTTCACAAAACCAAATTGAAAATGACAGACAACAAATAGAGGGAACAAACAAAGATATTAACAAAGGAACAAAAAGAGAGAACCAAACCTTGAACAATTAAGCAAATACAACCCCCAAACCTTTGAGAACTCAACAACGGAAGCACGAGCAGTTCAAGTTGGATCGAAACAAGCTCTAGATACTATGTTAATAATCTAGAGTTTCAATAGAGAACAAAGAGACAGTTATGTTTTCAATGGAATAACAATAGCATAACATTACAAAAAGTTACAAGAGAATATATAATAAAATCTAATGAACTCCAACTTGCTAATATAAAGTCCCAATACTTTATCCTCTAACACCTCTCATAAGTAATGATGTTTTAATTTTACATTTTTTAACATTGTTAGGCCCAACATCTTTCTCCAATGCATTTTTCTAAAATATAGGTTGTTTCCCATTGGGGTTGTCAACATTTAGGTCGATTAAATCCTTCCCCTGCCTCTAGTTGGGATCATTTGTTGGCACAAAAACTTTCTTCGAAGGTTTTTTTATTTCCAGCTTCATCAACATCATTATCCTTGCAAGGATACCTCTTACAATAACTGTCATAATGATTTTTTTTTTAGAGAAATGTGCTTATAACAATTCATTAATGATAATATGTTCAATACAACTTGGGATTACATAATAAGTAGTGGGACTAACTAGGAAAATTCAAACTCATAACATATGAGGGAATGGCTTGAAACACTGACTTGATCATAACCTTGCGCCCTGCATTGGACAAACACTTGCTACTCCATGAGTTAATTTTTGCCAAACCCGACCCATAATGTAAGCAAATGTGGCTGTTCTATCCCTCCCAATCATAGATGGCATTCCTAAATACTTATCGGTACCTAAAACAGCACGGACCGCTAAAATGTTTGTAATACTGTTTTTCAACGCATTTGGCACATTCCTACTGTAGAAAATTTCTGACTTCGGTAAACTAATGGCTTGACCTGAAAGTACTGTCTCATAAGTATTACGGATATATTTCATCACCTGAGCTTGACCCTCTTTCGCTTTAAAGAAAAGAAAGCAGTTGTCAGCAAAGAGGAGGTCGGAAACAGGAGGTGCCCCACAACATATACTCGTACCAGAAATTGTCTCGCTAACCTCAGCCTCCCTAATTAAAGAGGACAGCCCTTCCACACAAATGATGAAAAGGTACAGAGAAAGCGGATACCCTTGCCTTAGGTCTCGCCCTGGAAAAACTGTCATAATGACTTATCATTTCACACTTAAAAAAACTAGAAAATTTCGTATTCCAGTTACGCAAATCTCTTTCTTTCAACCATATTATAGATTGATACATAGATTATTTTGCATTATCTTTATTGAATTTTCAGGAAGACGTCACAATAGTTGTATCAAGATTTTACCTTAACACGATTTCAAATTTCATTTTTGGTTTGAATTAATATATTTTTCTTAAATCAGGTGTTTAAAATAAATAAATATTATTGTTAGTATTTATTTTATTAAGTTTAATGGTGGTGCATCGACGGTTCAAAATAATTTTGCACACACAACTAATAAAAATATTTAAAATTGTCACATCAATTAATGTTTTTAGTTTATGTGGCAATTTTGAATGTTTTGATTGGTTGTGTGTGAAAAAATGTTTTGAACTGTCAACCCACCACCATTAAAGTCTATTTTATTTTATACTGGATGTCCTCTCCCTCAATATTGACCACAACTTCCTTTGCAGCATGATATCACAATAGGTGTTGAGTGTTGAAAAGTACTCCATTTATTTCATAATAGGTCTCACATTAAAAAAACATTGTCCTAAAAAATATTAATTTCAATTTTTTAATAAAATTTTAAGGGTTAATTAATTTTTTGGTCTCTAAAAATATCTCAAATTTCATTTTTAGTTCCCCTAAAAAATTTCAGCAAATTTTAGTCCTTCGAATTGTGACTTTTAGTCCTTATTTTTAAACAAGTTTCGGCCCCTCATCAAATCTTTTCCATCGCCACTTATGTGTACCATTCACATTTTTCAATAAGTTTTTTTACAGAAATATTAATAATATAATAACAATCTCTTCCACAAAAATTTAGAATTTTTGAACAATAAATGAATTAAATATAATTTTTAAGAGCTAAAAAACAAAAAAAATCATATTTTATTTAGCCATCGTTAAAAAAAAAACTTTACCAAAATATATTTTCATAAGGTACTAAACATGACTACAAAAAATTATTAAAATTTTGAAAGAATACACATAAGTTTATTTAAAAACAAGGACCAAAAGTCGTGATAAAAAACTTTTGAGGAGTAAAACTTATGGAGAAATTTAGAGGAACTAAAAAGAAAATTTGAGATATTTATAGAGACCATAATTTATTTAACCTTAATTTTCATTACTTTTATCTGATTATACCCTCTAATTAAGACTACGTGCATCATTCCTAAGTTATTGGTTTCCATTTTTCATTTATAATAGTAAGGTTAATTTGATAAAATTGTTATTATTTTTCCTTCATCTATAACTTCTTGTTTTGTGTGAAATGATGTACGATGTCAATTTTTTATGAGACGAATCAGGTATTATTTATTGGTTAGATGAATGAGTTGGTTAGATGAATGGGATGAATGAGTTGTAATGGCGTGGTTTGGAGGGGGGTAGTCGTGGATAAAGTGGACTCGGTCTTGGTGTCTGAACGCTTAACGAACAGAATCTGATTAAGAGGATGTGGTAGACGTTGTTTAGGTAAGGAGGTGGTAGTATTGATGGTGTTTTTGTGGGTGGTGTTTCTGTTGTAGACTGCCTCTGTTTTTTGGGTCCATATCTGTCATCGCTACCTCTTGTTGTGGTTGGTGTTTTGGGTGCCTTGAGTGTGCAAGTCCTTTAAGCCGAGCCTTGTCCTTTCTGATATGAATTATGTTTGCATCACCTCACATCATGTCGAATGCCTTACAATTTTGTGTCCTAGATTCTGGTGGGCCGATTACTTTTGATTCGAGATCAGGAGTTGCTATCTAGTCGCAATCTTGTTTGGCTTGTCATGGTGTTTATTTGGTTGATCGAGGGTGAGGGGTACCCTTCTGATTTGGTTTTAGAGTTTGGTGGTCCGATCGCTTTTGATTCGAGATCGGGAGTCAGTTCTTCAATTCAAGTTTTGATTTGGGTTAATTTGGTGTTCTTTCGATGGACCGGATGATGAGAGGTAGTGGAAGCTGAATGAGTATTAGTATAGGACCTTTTTCGGGGTGTGACTCAGCAATGGAGATGCATACAAGTTGTTTGATTTAAAGGGGTGTTTTGTGGGATGAGTAGTGGCGATGAGTGGTTATGGATATCATTTTCAGCGGTAGTTCACGATTGAGTTCATTTAGGAGGTGAAACTTATTTGGTGGTGTTTTCCTCATGGGTGTTGAAGGTAGGGTTAGGTGTGAGTGATTTTTATGGTGTTTATTTTGGGTGTTCCGCCTATATACGGCGTCTTTTTGTAGTTTCTGAATCATCGGTCTATGTTCGTCTTGAGCAAGGATCTGACTATTAAATAAATTTTGTTGTTAAAAAAACAAAATAAACGTAGTTGGACAATACATTTTAAGCAAAAATTTACATTTTAGATTTATTTAAGTAATGATGTATTTGGTCTTTATTATAGACCGCATACATAATTTATTGAATGAATCTAAAATGTATATTTTTGTTTATAACAGTGACCAAACAGTGTATAAGAGATGCATGAGTTGTATGCATAATAACACTAAAATACATGATAATATTTATTCACCTGTGAAATATAGGACAAGAATAAATGATACATGGTGTATAAAAAACTAAAATAAATAATAAATGACAAATTTATATAATCATATTGCTTATTTATATATGTCTGCAATGACACTTTTATTTTCCATATATTGTAAAAGCAAACAAATGAAACAATACTTGTCTTGTATATGCTTATATTCCTGTAAAAGAAATTTAAAGGTCAGAAAGAGAGAAAATTTGAATGTGCAAGAAAGCATCAAGAGTATCAATATGTTAAAATTACTAAAAAAAGAATTAACAAGTAAAAATAAAATTATATATTTAGAAGTAACAAAATTATTGTCGACCTACCTAATTAACTACAAGTTTACAATGACACTTAGAACCAATACACTTCGGAACGTTAGGCAAGACACAAAATAAAGTTGGACAATCAGTGTCATCTTTGCAAATAGAAAATTTCATATCAAGGCTCCCTTCAGTGACAACAAGAAGTGGATAAATAAGTAGGATGATAAGATATACAAACTTGAGAATTGTAACCATTTTTCTTATTTGCATGTAATCAATGAAAAATTGTTTGGCCATTTTATAACGTGAAAACATTAATGCTCTATTTATAAAAAAATCCAAATCCTTTTCAAATTAGATTATAAAATGTCTTTAAACTACATCCAAATGTTGTATTTGTCCTTTCCTCACTCAATCGTTCATTTGTTTCTTTAAAAAATATATATATTGATCTATTAACTTGAGTAAGGATCTCAAGTTAAAATATTTTAGGTCATTCAAATTCTTTTTCTATCCATGTTATTATTTGTTTCATATTTTGTAGCCTTTCGTGATAGTCAATGGATATATGCAGGTATAAGACATTGGGTGCACTCGGGTCTGTCCCCTAAGATTCCATTCACATGATTTCATCTCAATACAACTATTTGAGTTACAAATCTTTGAGAAAAATAGTGATTAGACAGAAATTGAGGGTTCAAAGTTAAATTTTTAGGGGATTCAAAATTGAAAAAATTAAGATTTTTGGTGCAACTTTTAAAATTTGAGGGGGTACACAATCTGCTGAGCCCAATGTGTGGCTCCACCAAGCTTATTAGATATATCGCTTGAAGTTCCATCAGTTTGCATATTGGAGGACATGTTATTAATTTTTAAATTATTAGAAGGTGTTTTGAATTTGAATCAAAACTCATATCAATAAACTTTTGTGCATGGAGCAAGGGTCAACAGCAACCAACAAACAAATAGATCGCAAGCAATAACAATGGTGTAATGCAAAACCACAATTGAATTGAAGAACAACAAGATAAAAGAGTAGCCGAGAAGAGGAAGGACCCACAATATTGTTTATCTAGTTCAGTTCAAATTGACATACTTTGGCGGAGAGAGCAACTTACGATTTCACTATCAAAGAGTTTCTTTACAAATTGATACAAGGGTTAGAAGAAATTAACCTTCAATGAGTTCTCCAAGAACAAAATAGAAAATATTTATGAAGTTGAAGAAGGTTAAAGGGAAGAGGAAGGAAAGTAAAAAATAATTATGTGTTGGTGGTTCACAATTTCATGCAACGAACCTGCAATCAAATGGGTAAAATCATATCATGAATATTAAACGTCAAAAAACAAATAGAAATGACCAATTTGACAGACGGAGAAGGAATTAAGGAACCAAAATGGAAGTTTTATTAATTAGGGGACCAAAACGAAACTCATAAATTATTTAAAGGACCAAATGTGTAATTTAGCCTAATTACTATCATTTTTCTGAATCTCTTATCGTGACCAATAGACTAAATGATTTCTCTACTTGAGGTGTATACTATTGTTTCCCAACCCTACTTTCTATATATAAAAAAAAAAAAAAAGAAGACCTTTAGCCTTTGATTTTCTAAGGCTATGTTTGGATTGGTGGAGAGTGGTGGAATGGAATGAAATGGAGTGGGATGAAGTCACATTCCATTGTTTGGTTTTGTAAAAAATTAATGGAATGTAATAGAGTGTGATGGAACCCATTCCATTCAATACCACTCATTTAGCCAATTTTCCATTCCCCCCAATTTAAAAGGTTTCTGATGGAATGGAATACAATAATAATAAAATTACAACTTTGTCCATTTTTTTCATTCTCAAATTTCTTTACGCGTGAACCTTTACCCTTTTTTCTCATTCCAACCAGCTCTCATCTTGAGTTGTATGTTTGTATGCTTTAATGGGTACTCTTTTTCTCTCTTAGGCATAGTCATGGACAATGTGTTTGTTTCCTCTCATAGTCTCATTGGCGTTTCCTGTGTTTTTTATGTTGTTTTGTTTTATCCCTTCTAATTCATCTTGAGTGGTGTGGGATCATTAATAATATTAGTTGTTAAAAAAAAATCATTATTATTATTTTTTCGTTAGCCATAAACTAGTGTCAATGGTAACGCATATACAATATAGGGGAAAATTATTGTATGAAAAAATTTCTATTGAAGACTATTGAAATTATTTATATTGGAATTGCTTATGTTGGTGTTACTCACAAATGATGCCAAAATAACAATATATTGATTGAATTGAGTTGAAAATTCAACCTACATATGGTTTTTTAAATGAAAGGTAAAATTGAAATAAATTTTTTATAACTCATTCCGTTTCGTCAACTTTTCAAACAATGGAAAATTAGCTCCATTCCATCATAAAGTATCCAAACAATGGAATAAAATTTTTATTCCATTCTATTTTGTTCCGCTCCATTAGTTATTAGTTATCCAAACAGAACCTAAGGATCTCATATTTTAATAAACCCTAGTTTGCCTCGATCTCTAAACAAATATTTGGATTTACAGAAAGAACGAAGGTGAGAAAGTTAATTAGTTGGATGTCATTCTTTGTTCAATACACCACATTAAAAAGACTATGTTCTTATTTGAATATTTTCATAATATATATAAAATATTTTTTTTAATAAATGTAGAAAAAAATATTTATATTTCTTACATTCTTATTGGTCAAACTTTAAATCTTTTAATGTTCTCATATTATTGTATGTACAAACAAATATTTATTCCCATAACAAAAAGCTTCTGTTTCAACTTTCACTGCATTTAAGTATGTGATATACAAACATTTTTGTAAATACTTCCCGAATCTTGAGATCTATTTGACTTCGACAAAACTTGAAATTCAACTTGAACTTTATTATTTAATAAAAAAAAAATCAAATATTTGTAAATTTTGATATTATGATAAGATTAAATGTATATATAATTCCCCATAAAAAAGAAAAAGATGAATTTTTTAAAAAAAAATAAAAAATATTCGATCATTTTCTTTTTTAGGAGAAATATATAGGGTTAATAGTGCTTTACCACCTGTAATATAGGTTATTTTCGATTTTCTCCTTTGTAAAATATTTTTTTTGATTTACCCCTGTAATAAAACCAATTTTCTTTTTTGCTGAAATGTTCGTTTTTGAATGACCCATTAGGGGGGTATTTCAAATTTTTTTTTTACAGAGGAGTAAATTAAAAAAAATATTTTACAGGGGAAAATCAGAAATGATCTAGAAAATTGTTGTTGACACATTTGGTTTGGCTGAGAAACACATGTAAAAGACGAAAATGCCTCTCGGCAGTTAACTGCCGAATTATGGAATCGGCTGCAGTTAACTATCGAGGAAAACTTCGGCAGTTAACTGCTGAGGAAACTTCAAACATGTTTTTTTTTTTGACAAAAACCATAAATTGTCATTATTAATATTTATTGATTTTGAATGTTTCAATCATTATTTTGGTACGTTTGAAACAATTGCGGTATTAATAATGACAATTTATGTTTTTTGTCAACAAAAAAAAAAACAGGTTTGAAGTTTCCTCGGTAGTTTACCGAAGTTTTCCTCGATAGTTAATTGCAGTCGGTTCCATAATTCGACAGTTAACTGCCGAAGGGCATTTTCGTCTTTTACATGTGTTTCTCAGCCAAACCAAATGTGTTAACAACAATTTTCAATGATGGGTAAAGCACCGTTAACCCAAATATATATCTAACTTTTTAATAGAAAAAAAAAAACTAAATTTTAAGTATACAAATTTCGTAAATTGGTGTTTGTGTTAAAACAAGACAAGAAGCATAACAACTCTGTTATACGCCGCACTGTCTTTTTCTCCGATAGCTGCCTCTCTCTCTTTCTCTCTCTAAACTGCAAAACCCCTTCTTAATTCTCCATTCAAATCCATCCATATTCTTCATATAGCATCACACACACCTTCAAAAAAACCATAGAAAGGTAACAATTTTCACAATCTCAATTGGGTCAATATCAATTTTCTTTAAATTTATGTAACAAATTTTGGGATTTTTTTTTCAGGTATAAAAAAAATCAATTTTTGAAGAAAACCCATTTGCTGAAATTGAAATTGGAAGGGATATATGGAGAGCAGTATAGGGAAAGATGGAAACGGGCGTTTTCCTTTATCTGGGGTTGTGGCAGATTGTGTGAAACGTTGGTTTAAGGATACTCTTAGGGAGGCTAAAGCTGGTGATGTTAATATGCAGATTTTGGTTGGTCAGATGTATTATAGTGGCTATGGTGTTCCAAAAGATGCTCAGAAGGTTGTTTTCTTTGTTTTCTTGTTTTTGGTTATTTGATTTAGTTGTTTTTTATTAACTTGCATTGGTTTGTTTGCTTGGTTGGTTGGTTGGTGTTGATTTTTTGGGTTCTCTAGTGCTTGTGACAGAGGGGTAACCTTGGGGCAACTGGTAAAGTTGTTGTCACGTGACTGGAAGGTCACGGGTTCAAGTCCTGGAAACATCCTCTTGTGTAAACAACAAGGTAAGGCTGTTTACAATACACTGAATGGTGGGACCCCTTCCCGGACCTTGCGTATGCTGGAGCTTTAGTGCACCGGGTTGCCCTTTTTCTAGTGCTTGTGACTATAAAGAAATGAATAAAACCTAGGAAGCACCGACACAGATACGAACACCAGATATGACACTGACACCTAGAAAGTGATGATAAATTTGGAAGATAGAAGTTGATTGTTTGTAATTAACTACGAGTGTTAGTAACGTGTCAGGCACTAGGACGTGTCTTAAATCTGAAGTATTGGTGCTACAGAGAACAAACATTAAGTGATTATGTGATCTTGATAGTTGTATATGTTAACCATGTTTTAAGTCACGGCCACGTTGCGATGCTCGGTATTGCGAAGAATTACAGCTGATAATATATGGCCTCAATTGCGGTTGTGTTGCGATTGTGGAAGCATAAAAACTTTGATGATATTGCCTAGATTGCAGTCGTGAATCTTTTTAAAAAAAAGTCGTGTTAACCAAAGTGAATAAAGAAATGAATAAAACCTAGGAAGAGCCGACACGAACACCAGACATGACACGATGTAGACACGTAGAAAATGATAATAACGACGTACACACGTAGAAAGTGATAATAACTTTAGTAAATAGAAGTTATTGTATGTAACTAATTACGAATGTTAGTAATGTTTCAGATACTAAGACATGTCTTAAATCTGAATTATTGGTGCTACACAAAACAAACATTAAGTCGTAATGCGATCCTAATACTTGTAAATGCTAACAGTGTTTTAAGTCACGGCCATGTTGCGATGTTTGGTATTGCAAAGGATATGACCTTGATTGCGGTTGTGCTGTGATCGTGGACCTGCGTTGTTAAATAACTGGTATAGTGCCGCTAAACCACTATTATATATCATATCAGGATTTGGAGCAACCGTGAAGAAAGCCGATACGCTGTTGTGATTCGACTACGACTACAGTAGCAGTGATTTTTTTGCAAATCGGCTATAGCAGTTATCGCTTGCCTATCGGAAGTTATTGTTTTTATGTTTTATTTCTTTATTTCTAATGATAACATTAAAAATATATGTGAGCTGCTGCATATGACATTTTTAAAGACATTAAAAATAAAATAATGCTGAGTTGGGGATGAGATGGGGGTCTTATATAACCCTACGACCTAGGTAACTTCTCATCACTAAACCGCTTCTGCCTCTCCATCTCCTCTCTTCACTTCATACTTTACTTCATATTTATATTTTTAGTTTTAAGTAACTTTTAATTTATATTTCTGGCTTTCTGCTGCAATGTATGCAATGCAACTATGCATCATGCTTTTGTCTGTGTGAAACATGCTTTATATAATTATTTATTTTAACCGCTTTGCGGCTTCCTCTATTTCCCTGCTACGCTATCCACTTTTTCTCACATTGGATTTTAGGTGATCCACTATTTTCTGCGATTCACTATTGATAGCACTGTCGTGGAGGCATAAAATAATTTGATGATATTGCCTAGATTATAGTCGTGGACCATTTTTAAAAAATGATCATGTTTACCAAAATCCACACATTTATGTGAATTTAATTGCATGCTCGTGTTCCTGTCTGTATATGCAAAGAATAGAAAAACATTGGAAGTTTTATTGTAAGCATGCAATTATAAGTTCAATTTAATGATGTTAAAACGTAATGATTTGTGCTTTGGATTCCTTGTTTTAATTTATATATCAGAAGTGGATGTGAATAGTTTCTATTGTGAAATATATGGTTATGGATTTCATGAACAGTTGTTTGAATATATAGAGTAATGGTCTGATTATGAAGTATGAACAATGAGTGGAGTCTTTGGAGTGTAGATGTACTTGTTTGTCTGTCTTTTGTTTTGGGAGATTAACATTATTTGTTTGGGAATGAAGGGAAAACTTTGGCTGACAAAAGCATCGAGGGTTAGGTCTTCAGTTTGGAAAGTTGGAGATAAGCGTCCAGGTAAACCTCTACTGTTTTAGCAGCTTATCGTCTTTCTTTTCCTTTGCAAGTTAGTGTGGCTAAGTTTTGTTTGCTGCATTTTTATTAGGTTATAATGCAAGTGATTCTGACTCTGATGAATCAAACGAGGATTCTTAACCAGATTAAATTTGGTTCCATCCCTAAATTCTGAAAGGTTAGTTTATCCCAGTCTTTTGAACACTCCTCATAGTACTCAATAATGACCTCTTTCTGGTGCCACATTTACTATCTAATTGAAAAACTTGAGCTTTGAACTTTCAGATGTGTGATTTATTTTTTAGATGATTGGTGTGAAGGATTTTAACAGAGATAGCCCAAAATCATAATCATAGATACAAAATTATTATGGGATATTATAAAATACGGTAAACGTGCACCTTGGTCATGGATGGTAATCAAGTGATTTTGTCAGAGAAGCCTTGAACAGAGTAGGGTTGAGAGATTCTTCTCTCCCTTCCCAATGCCTTTAGAATGAGAGTTCTTTGAACAACTATTTGACCTAATGGGATAGTCAGTATATATAAGCACCACTAGGGAGAGGGATCTCTAAGCAGAAGAGAAACGACCCAACCCATCACAGCCTGTTTCTAATTACAACCCATTAATAAATATCCTTTTATTCAGTGCAATATTATAATTAGAATTAATAGTTGATATAATATTGCACTGAATAAAATGATATTTATTAATGGATTGTAATTAGAAACGGGCCGTGATGGGTTCGACCGTTTCTCACAGCCTCTTCCTTCTGGTGCTTATATATACTGACTATCCCATTAGGTCAGATAGCTTTTCAAAGAACTCTCATTCTAAAGGCATCAGGAAGGGAGAGAAGAATTTATCAACCCTACTATGTTCATGGCTTCTCTGACAAAATCACTCAATTACCATCCATGATCAAGGTGTACGTTTACTGTATTTTATAATATGCCATAATTTTGTATCTATGATTTTGGGTTATCTTTGTTAAAATCCTTCATGGTGTGTTTTGTATCAGGTTGCTCAAATTTATTTCTGACTTGGAAATGTTATACCCTTTTTTCTTAGTATTTGGATTTAATGCAGTAACTGCATCGCACAGTTTTCGATCTCAAATTAATTGTCAAGATCGTTCATAACTGATTTCAGTGTTGTGTTATTGAAACGCTCTGACCTCAATTTAACAGACAAGATCATTTAGTGTGTGACATGTGATTTGATTTCATACAAAATTCATGACTTTTTGTTGAATCTACATTGAAAGGGGTTTCAGGAATTATAGATGTCAATGTTTTCTTTATTAATTAGATAACCGTATGATTTGAATTTGAAAGCTTAATATGACCTACACGTGTTCTCTCTTATAATGTTTGTTGTTCTTTTTTACCATGCCTTAAATCTCATGCATGGAAAATGGAATGTAATTGTCACAGTTAAGAATGTCAAGATGTAAGCTTTTCCTTATTGCTTAGAATCCTTAACTGCTTTGGTATTGTCGATTGACTGTTGTCAACATTCTTTCTTCTGAGAAAAAGCTTTCAATTGTTTATTAGATATATAGACAATAGTACAAAGCAGCTTGTTTGGTGGTTGAGTTCGGTACTTGGTTTATAGCACTTTTCTTTTTAACCATCAAGAAGTTTGACTGTGTTTTTGGAACAGTCCACCATACTTGATTAAGAGTGTAATGGAAACTGAACGCGTATAATAAAACAAACCAAGTACATGTTTGGGATCATAGTGACACCATGGTTTTGTTGAAGCTTCAAAGTGTAGCTTTGTTCAAAATCTTGGTGGTTCATTGTGATTCGCCGAACTCACTATCAATCCACACATACACCAAGTTAGTTGCCCTGAACTTTTGTGTTCCAAAAGGCATCTTTTTCAACAATTAATGTTTTCTGCGGTGAGTTTATGGAATTTGTTAACAATGTTAACTACCTTGAATCTTTGCATTAGTGAGCTTCACTGAAATTCAGAACAGACCATTTTTTATTGTCACATTAAATCGCCCTTTCTGGTAAATTGATTTTGTGCTCCTTTGTTTTGTAGGTATATGCATTGCGCGACATCATGCTTCTTCATAGCCACCACCATATGGATGTTCTTTCAGTTATACATTTGCTTTGTGATTAATGTATGATTTGCTATACCATTTTTTTTATCAATCAATGAAAACAAAAAAGAATCTTATTTGATTTTTGAGCATATTGTGGACTGTTAATTTTAGAATTCTTTCTCACTTTTCCTTGACATGGCATCACATCATGCAAATAGCTTTATAGTTTATTTTTCTTTTTTAAACTTGTACTAGACATCATTTTGTCGACTCATTTGTCTATAAAATGATGCAAACCCTTTCATTTTTTTACTCGTTTGTCTGGTTTCATGCCATGCTCCATTCTGTCATATGTTTTAGTTAATCTGTTACATTAAGGTTTGGATAAAAGATGTTTTATTTCACCAATGGGAATCGAACTCAAGACTATGTGGTTTACACCAATCACTTGCGCTAGACTCTGGTGGTGGATATAAACATATGCATACACGTCCATGAGTAGTCCCCATGATTGTATCGATAACACTAATGAAGATCTTTCACTTCTTTGTCAATTTGTTAGAGTTCACCTCTAGTGTCATCAAGTTTTGCTTATATGACCAAAATATTGTGCATCCTAATCAAACACAGTCATGTGGATGTTGCTAGAGGTAAATGAAAACCTTGAGGTATACTCTCGTCAATATTGTTTTTTTAGTTGATAGTTGAGATTAAATTTAAAAATCCCCACAATTTAGGACTAAATAAAAGAGAAGTATGATATAATCCCAACTTGTCCAATATAAACACTCATATTTGGTAAGTAGCTTTCACAATCAGATAGCATAGATTGGTAAGTGGTTGTTTGATGAGAATATTACTAAACATGTATTGGTGATTAATTTCTAACTTATGTAAGTTTTTCTTAATTAAAATAAGTATATGGTTTTTTATTTATGAGAAAGTCCTTAGAAGCATATAGGAGTTTACGAAGAAGTTCAATGAGATGACTAATTTCTAACTTATATGAGAATTTATTATTTTAAAACTCTTCTAATACCCCCCTTTCAAAAAATTGTTATTATTTAAATACTTTAGTTATTGTAAAACTCTTCTAATATTTCTTTTTCTGCGGGTGGCTGCTGAGTTTCAACAAGCAAGTAAAACATGAAACTTATTAAGATAGTAAAGTTTTTTGTTGTGACCAGATGAAGAGAGTAAAGTTGAAATGATTTGTAATAATTGTTTGACGTTTAAATGTTGGCTTCTTGTATCTATTAAAATCTAGATACCTATAAGCGTTTTTCACTATTTAGAGATAAAACTTGTATCAATTGAGAAAGTATTAGAGTTTAAGCCTAATTTAGTACAGGCAATGGTGAGGTTGAAGAGGATTATGATAGGGAGTCAAGAAAAATATGTAAGTTTTAAAAAAACTTTTCAACACATGCTTTTCAATATTATAAGAATATTACAAGTGAGTTTTTCAAACAATAATTGCTCATACAAGTTGAAATTTATATTTTGCATATACTTTATAAGCTCTCTTACTTAACAAACTCATAAATACAACAAGTTTATAGGAAATTTTTCGTAATTAAAGAACTAAAAGCTTATTTAAATGAAAACTTTGTTTTGGGAAGAACCCTAGAGTTGTGGAAGAATCTTAAAGGTGCATTTATAGCTTATGGACTAAATAAATCAGCAACAAGTTTAAGTGAGGTGGAAGAGAGAATGTGAGAGATAAATATGAAGGTAATCAAAATCAGATCGGCCATTAAAACGACGTACTCATCTATTCAGGGTTCAAAGTCGGATTGAAGTTCAACATGGTTCAATTAACTATATACTTTTAATTTTATATAAAGCAATAATACAAGAAAAAATATAATAGTCATATATTACACTATTAAAAAAAAATCATTGAGGTTCAACGAAATCGCCGATGCAATTACAAGGTGGTTTCAAAAGACAATTGGATTGGACACAGGTTTGTGTTGGAACAAAATGTGTTTAACATTGCCCTTTAAGTTTTGATGATAACAAGGTATTAAAAATTTGTCAATTGGATATGATAATATTTGTTCAAGTGTGCAGGACCATAGACAAAAATTTAGTGTCTCTTTTTCAAGCATAGGTTCTGGAAGAACAAATGAGAGTAATGAAATCAACAAGTAGGAAGCTTGAAACATTTGAAGAAAAGAGGTTCTGAAGACAAAGCACTCCTGAAGTGCTGACGTCATAAGAAGCACCTCATCAGAAGCAAGATCACCAGAAGTAGTTTTCATCAGAAGATCTGAAGATCATCAGGAGCTGAAGATCATCAGAAACTGAGAGAATTGAAGCTTCAAAGGCTGTTCAAATGATTTAATCACTCCTAGCATTGCAGAAGACTGGAAGAATGAAGCACCGACTAATTCAAATGGATTTGAAGGCATTGGAGGCTTTTTCGTTGGAGAGAGTTGAAAAAGGACAATTGTACGAAGTGTACAACCACTGTCTCCACTACTCTAATTTGTGTCTGCAATAGGACAAGAACAACAGCTATGCCTGCACCAGTGTTCCTCCAGACTTGGAATGGATTTGAAATTGATCCTTCTTAGGACAATAACCAAATCAGCCAAAAGATCATTGGTGATTTGATAAAGCTTCAAACGACTCTTTTTTGATGTGCTGACAATTCACAACGTCTCTTTCACACCTCTATATAAAGGAGTGAAGACTTAGAGAATAAGAGACTCATATATACAACAATTTACAAGTGCCACAACTCTGTTGAAATTGTTCTGCATCAAAAGTTCACTTAGAATTTCTTATCAAAGTTCATATCTTAGAAATTCTAGAGTCTTAAGAGTCTGTATCTGATTTGTACTGTGAACACCACTGATTGTATATCAAGTGTTCAACCTCAAACAAATTTCTTTGTAATTCTGTTTGAATAGAAGTCTCTTGCTTTTGTGCTTGAGCATAGGAAGTCTCTTGATTTAGTTCAGGAGCATAGGAAATCTCTTGCAGTGGTGCTTGAGTAATTTGAAGTCTCTTGCTAGTTGTAGCAGTGAGCAGTTGTAATCAGATATTACATTTTTAGTGAACTCTCCTTGGAAGTGCAAGGGGGACATGACTACTTCCGGATTGTGGAAGGAACCTGTATAATTGCTTTGTCTCTCTCTCTCTCTCTCTCTCTCTCTCTCTCTCTCTGTTTTTATCCGTTGCATTTAGATTCTGATTATCACTTCAGAAGCTGAACTCTATCTGCTTCTGATCAGTGACTTCAGTAGGAGAAAACGAAGAAAAAAAGCTAACACAATTCAACATCCCTTCTTGTGTTTTTCTCACCTTCAGTCTGGTTCTTGTCCAATCGGTTGAACCGACTGGTCCAGTTTTGATAACCCTGATATGTAGATATGGGGGAGGTGGGAACTCGGGAGGTTGTCGTCGGATGGAGGAGTCAGTATGACTTCTTTTGGGTTGATAGACGAGATAACAATAACCATGGAAAAGATAAGCAAAATAGTCGAAGTTCAAACCCCATTCACGACGTCCGACTTGAACTAGGACTTTTGGGCAAGTCAATTTCACATTATTCTCTGAATGCTCATTTTTCGAACCTTACGAAAATTTTAGGTGGAGAGAAGACATTAGCAATAACATTATGGTTTGCATTTATATGGACAACTTGAAAAGCAAGAAATGGATATTATATCTTTAAAAGAAAATAGCGTCCTTGGGCAATGATGTCATGATGTTCGTTGGTACTTTGCTATGTTTTAGAAAATTGCTCTTTTTCCTTTTGTTTTTGCTTATTCATTGATCTTAAAAGTGTCAGCATGAGTTAATTCACGCTGAAAAATACACATCGTTCAAATCCATGAGTTTGTTTTCCTCCACTTTTGTGGATTTGTTTCTTTTTTATCTTATCCACAAGTGTTGTTTAATTGATTAATGGATAAGTTCCCTTTTGATATTATCCATTAGAGTAATTGCTGCTGCAATTTTTGGTAAAACAGTTGCAAAATCTCTATAAATAGAGGACTCCACTCAGTTAAAAAATTACACCAAAGAGTTTCTACTGAGTTGTCGGGAACTCTTTCTCTCTTCTCCCTCTAGCGTGTCTTGACGAGTTATTCTTCTCGTCATCTCCTTTTTTTCTGTCCCTTAAGAATTAAGAGTGTTCTTAAGACCATAGTCTCTTTTCGGTATGATTTCCTTTCGGAATTAAGAATGGTCTTAAGAGCATAGTCCCTTCGATATTTTTATGTCCCTTCAGAATAAATAATAGTTTAAGATCATATCCTCTTTTCGGTATAATGTCCCTTAGAAAATTAAGAATGATCTTAAAAATAAATTTTTCTTCGATTCTTTGAGAAGTTATATGTTAGAATGGTGGTAGAATGATATTTGAGTGATTGAAATACCATATTGATATTTGAAGATGTTAAAAGTTAGAATGGCGGTAACACCATATTTGAATGGTCTCAGTACCATAATAGAATGGTCACAGTACCATATAATAGTGGTTTTAGTATTAAATTCGAGTGGCCTTAATGGCCATATTTGAGGGTGTAATTCTCAACCGGTTTTCTACAGTACAGTAGTTAATCGCATAATTGTAGTTGGACTTGTTTTATCATGGAGGTGGCGTGGTTGATAGTCTGCCTTGCACAATTTTGGACAGTGCCACGAAATGTCTTAAAGAGAGCGACCTGGTCGTGACTCAACCTAGTAACAACTTCGGTAGATAAAAATCATTTCTTAAAATAAATCTGAAAATCCAAAATACAATAGTTTGAAAATCCAAAATCAATAGTTATGAAACCTCATTGTCATCAATTTGCAAGAACAGGGGAAGCCATAATCGACAAGTGAATACAAAATCTCTTTATTTTACAAAATCTGAACGAAAAATATTTTATAAGAACAAATATATGGAACATTACAGTAGAAAAAAAGTGAAGTAAAGTAGAATATATTTGAGAGGAATAGAGAACATTACAATGATAAAATAAATACAGGGGTAAAATAGGTAATATCTTAATTATGGCATCATTCATTTCATTGCATACACCTCAAGTTGAGAGGAATGAAAAATTGAAGAGTTGGATGGTATGGGATGGAATGAGTTCTATTGTGTTCCATTTCACTCCATTCATTTTTTACAAACTCAAACAATGGAATCTAATTATTTATCACCCTATTCCATCCCATTCCATCACACACCACCAATCCAAACATAACCCAAGGCTTTGTTTGGGAGTTTGGAGGGGAGGAAAAGGGAAAACTTTGAGGGGTGGAAAATATGAGGGAAAATAAAAAAATCTTTCAAGAAATTTTAAAGAGTAGTTTTTTAGAGAATGATAAATTAATGTATATGATTACTATATTTTAAATTTTAAAAATATTATAACGACATAGATTAAATTTGAAGAATTCATATAAACCCTCAAAAACTCCCAACTCTCATCCAATACAATTTTGTAGGGTGTATTTGGATTGAGGGTGTAGGAGGGGAAGAGAGGGGAGACTTTACTTTTCTTTTATAAATTACGGACATTATAAAATAATTTTTAGAAAATTGAATTTACAACATGATAAATGATCATATGATACTTAAACAACACTTAATTTATTTTAAAAAAAACATTTTACATTGTTCTTAATTTAAAAAATAAAAATGAGTCATCCCCTCCTAAACTCTCAATCCAAACATACCCTAGTTCCCCAAAATGATGATGGTTTTGTATTATGAAGAACAGTTAACCCCCAAAGCCCTTCACTTCCATTTTCCTTCATTTCTTCCACTTGTTCATTTCCTTTTTTTCAAGCCTTCCTCCGCCTTCCCCTTCAAACTTGCAAACAAAACCTAAGGGAATGAACAATTTTGAAAGGGAGAAAAACAATTTCCAAGTCTTATAGGCGTATAGTGTATTCAATTTTTATATCATATCATCACTTGTGGTTCTAGTTGAAAATTTCAACTTTCAAGTTTGAAAAATCAACCAAATGGCTAGTTTTTATGTGAAAGTTAGCTTTAATACAATCCAATACCAAAACATAAACAACCTAAAATAGAAAAAACGTGTCCGCCTCTATTGCTGTATCAAATCAATCGATTCTAGTTGAATTGAATCCCGTAACTATCAGTTGATTGTTCTTGCCTCTCACACATCAATTCCAGCAAAATAATTTGTGGGATTTCTAAAACATCACGCCATCATCATAAGCTCTTGTCAAAGGGTACGATCAACAACATGTCATTAAATCTTCCGATATTTCTAAGTGATCAATATTAACCACTTCTTTATAGGAAGCCGACTCTTGCCAAAAGTGTTTCTTGAAACCAAAGTTTTTCAAGATACGTGCATTTCATGAAAAAAAGCCTTCGTGGCTAAATATTTCCAGGAAAATGTAGGATATAAAACAATTAGCGAAGAAAGTATGGAAACTACAAGGCGGATTTCATGTCAAAGAAGCATGTTAAGTGCAAAGACATCAGGCTTGGGTATTATCGTTAGAACGTCGTGAAACTAAGTAAATAGTTGTAGGCTATGGACCTGGCTACCAAGTAGCGAATGAGAAGGGCACCGAATATGACCTAATCGCTCTTTTATCTATTTAAGGTGTCTTTTTCTTTATGCGCAACACGGGGCAAGTAAGGAGATGCTCTTTGATCAAGAAATCGAAAAGACAATTGGAGAAAATCATAAGAACATTTAATTAGCTGAGTTGGCAGAAGAAGCTAATCAGTTAACTTTGATTCACTCACTTTTTGACGAATTAGACAAGGAGGAAGTAGCAATGGGTGAAGCTAACCAACAACCAATAAGGCACACTTTGGCACATTTTGGATAGAGGACAAATCGAGGGAAGATATAACTCACAGGCAGCAACCAGCAAAACCGACATCAAGAACACGGTTCTCAGAGGATCGAAGGATAATTTGTATGATGGAGGGGCACTCGAGGACTCAATGGAACAAAAAATTCTCTCTAAGAGTTTTAACGTTACTGCATGTCTAATCTCCCTAAGAGATCTATCGTTACTACATCTCCAAGGCTGGAATCAAACACAAAATCTTAGTTAAACTAGAAGAGACTCGTGTCATCTAATCTAAATATTCTTAGGTTGATATTTTTAAAAGTTTATACGTGATTGGGTAAAGATATATATCAAATTAAAATCATATGCGGTTTCATTCGATTTGAATGACTGTTGGAAAATAAAATTAATTTGATCCAACCAAATTCAATTTATATTGAATGATCTAATTGTAAAAAAAAATTATATATTTAATATTAATATTTTAAGAGATTAAAGCATATGCAGTCTAGGGACGGAGGCAGAAATTATGTTTAGGGGACCAAACATAAAAGTTTAGTATAGTTAAAAAAATATAAAATTAAATGCTAACTTATATAAAAATATTAAAAAGTTATAAGATATGCCCGAAGTTAATATTGTCAAACAAATATAGACAGAACTAACATTTTCTTCTAATAAATTAATCATCATGCTTGTTTTATATTTTGCTTAGTTAAAAGACTTTTGTGAGGCATTATCATGGTTTTTGGATAGACAAACAACACGGATTTGTTTAATTAAAACATTATACAAAGAGATTATCTCTCTATCATTAAACTGATCGAAGATGGTCCAACTGTTTTACGTGTTTCTCATCATTTGTTATCTTAAGTTAAGGTGTTATGTCACGTGTCCTTTGATTTTCGTTGGCAACATGTTTCTTATTAATTTAATAAAGTCGTTGGCCCTGCCATATATTGTCTTAGTCCGTTTGTTACATTGAAAATGTTTAATTTATTTTTGAATTTGTTGCTCTTAATTAACCATCTTGAAGGGGATTGTGGATTGTGCTGGTCTCTGACCTACACTTAGTACTCACAATCAATTAATCCGTGACTATATTCACACGCATCGTCCTTCTTTGGTTTTGCAATATGAAACTCATGCCCTTTTTCTTAGGCTAGACTCATGCATCGTTCTTCTTTAGTTTTTTTTCTTCTGGAAGCTAGAGGTCATTTTGGGAGCATTTGGTTCCACCTTAACAAGACTAATCTTGTGGAGTTGATTGTATGTCTCAATCAATCATCTTCACCATCTCTAATAGTTTTGCAAGATGGCATTGTACTGTTGTTTTGCAAGATTGATCTTGCGTTCACTATTAGTTACCGACAATTATATAAGGACCCTCTCTTTAGCAACTATATGCATACTCGTGAATCTCGCCTCTTGTGAGACAAAAATTACTTGTGGAGTTAATTGGTGGAGCGATGTTTTTCTGTTTTTTTTTGTCTCATTATTCGTATCCAACACATAAATAGAACCTACCATCCTTAAATAGAACCTACCATCCTTAAACACATAAATAGAACCCACAGTCCTTAAGTAACAAATCTCCCAATAATAGAACCAAGAAACAATGGAGTCCCAACAATCCCATAACAAACTTCATGTAGTTTTTCTTCCATTTCCATCTGCTGGCCATATGAACCCTATGATTGACACTGCAAGAGTATTTGCCATGCATGGTGTTAATGTTACCATCATAGCTACACATGGCAATGCTTCAACATTCCAAAAATCCATAGACAGTGACTTCAATTCAGGATACTCCATCAAAACTGAACTTCTTTAGTTCCCTTCAGCTCAAGTTGGTCTCCCTGATGGTGTTGAAAACATCAAAGACGCCACTTCAGCTGAAATGTATTTGAAAATTACGCGTGGAGTAGGGATGCTCCAAGATTCTATTGAAGTTCTGTTTAAAGAACTTCAACCTGATTGTATAGTGACAGATATGAAATATCCTTGGACTGTGGAATCAGCTGCAAAACTAAACATTCCAAGGATTTACTTTTGCAGCTCAAGCTACTTCTCCTATTGTGCAATTTATTTTGTTCGAAAATATAAACCCCATTATAATTTAGTTTCTGATACACAGAAATTCACAATTCCTTGTTTACCTCATACCATTGAGATGACACGTCTGCAGCTTCATGATTGGGAAAGGGAAAACAATGCTATGAAGGCCGTTTATGAACCAATGTATGAATCAGCGGAAAGAAGCTATGGAACACTATACAATAGCTTTCATGAACTTGAAAGTGATTATGAGAAACTTTGTAAAACTACAATCGGAATCAAATCATGGAGTGTCGGACCAGTTTCAGCTTGGGCTAATAGGGGACACATTGAGAAAAGCTTAGGAAAACATAAAGAATTGCTAAATTGGCTTAACTCGAAGCAAAATGAGTCTGTATTGTATGTAAGCTTTGGTAGCCTTATTAGGCTTCCTTAAACTCAGCTTGTAGAAATTGCACACGGGCTTGAAAATTCAGGTCATAATTTTATCTGGGTAATAAAAAATGATAAAGATGAGGATGGAGAAGGTTTCCTGCAAGAATTTGAGGGAAGGATGAAAGAAAGCAACAAGGGCTACATCATATGGGACTGGGCACCACAGCTGCTTATATTGGAACACCCTGCAACTGGAGGGATTGTGACTCATTGTGGTTGGAACTCAACTCTTGAAAGCGTAAATGCTGGTTTGCCAATGATCACGTGGCCAGTGTTTGCCGAGGAATTTTACAATGAGAAGTTGCTTGTTGATGTTTTGAAGATAGGCATTCCAGTTGGAGCAAAAGTAAACAAGTTATGGACTAACATTAGTGTAGAGGAAATGGTGAGAAGGGAAGAGATAGTTAAGGCTGTGAAGATTTTGATGGGAATTAGCCAAGAGAGCAATGAAATGAGGAAGAGAGCAAAGAAACTTGGTGATGCTGCCAAGAGGACTATAGAGGAAGGTGGACACTCTTACAACAACTTGATTCAGTTGATTGATGAGCTGAAATCATTGAAGAAATCGAAAGCACTCGGTAATAAAGAAGATTAG
>Ga0228710_1004110_pt1 | contig 22977 bp, 14 predicted proteins | sample MedpolnodulmetaG_FD_177995 | JGI IMG/M metagenome (GOLD analysis project Ga0228710, IMG submission 177995) | Root nodule microbial communities from Medicago polymorpha collected in Santa Monica, California, United States - pink nodules | ecosystem: Host-associated > Plants > Roots > Nodule...
TTTATTTTTCCAAGAGGAAAAAATATGTCAATTTCTTTGATGATAGTTAACAACAAATCCTATAGTTATTATTTTTGCAATGGAACAGAACACAAACAGATAATCTAAAGTGAAATTCTTAGGGGAGGTGATTGTGTTACCACTTCAAGCTCTCTCCCATCTCCATGACTCAGTCGCCAACGTTCTGAAGCCCTTTACCTCAACCGTTGCTTGAACTTCAATATTACACATGCTTTAGTTGTTGTTGTAGAATCAACTCCCTTGCAACTAATAATAAAAAAAAAATAAGGAATACAAATGACGAAAAACAATCAAATAAGCAAATGAAGACATATAGGTCTGGAAATTGGTTCTTGCCTATTCACCAATAACGCAAGTTTGATTTACTTTTAACTTTTTATAAGCAATGTATGAGAAACTTCACAATAGGATTCAAGAAATATGTTCCTTCACAATAGGATAAAAGACGGGTCTGGTTTATCTCAAATCAGCTTATGCCTTCAAAATGTAAGGTACACATTTGTAGCGAAAAAAACATGTCCAAGAAACAAAACATATCATGAATAATCTACTTCAGAAAGTAGTATTAAATTATATGAAGGGTTTAGCATGCACAATACTATATTAGGTGTCGTAAAATACTAACTATTTTGATTTTTAAAAAAATAATCTTAGAAAAATGGAGATTTAAGATTGTCAAAGAAATATTCAAAATTAAAGACAAGCACGACCAAATAAAAATTACCTTTTAATGTACTTTGATTCCCATGTCACATGCTCTGCCTCATTAATTTGTCGAGTTTTAGAGGTTGCTACAATGCATTTGTAGTGAATATTAGGATTCGCTCTAAACAATACAAAATCAAAAATATTGAAACAAGGTTTCTTCTTCCGAACCATTAACTTACACCATAGAAATCGATCAAACTAATGAGCAGCTAAGGTTAAAGTTGAACTAAAACTAAACAGTGTTAACTTGGTTACCTCGTCAGTCATATAGTTGATCTTCTCAATTGTATTATCACTCCAAACTACATGACTAAAGTATTATAACTTTAATTCAACCTGCATAAAACAAAGAAAATGTGTTAATTCAACTTGCTCCAACCTAGCAATTAAGTATTATGACTAAAGTATTATAACTTTAATTCAACTTGCTCCAACCTAACAATTAAGTTTAGAGCAACTATGTTAGAAGCTTGCATCACTTTTGAAGTTTTATGAAAATTTCTAATACTTAACCATTATTGAGATATGGGGTTAGTCCAGTCACTATTTGAAGGAACAATGAGTACAAATCATATACTAATAAAAAGAGTAAAATTCACATGGTAACCCATTTATCTAGAGCTTTTTTATGCCTCTTTTTACTAACAGTAATAACAATGGCATCATCAATTATTCTAACCAGTACCCCATGCCAATGCCACTATCTTCTTTTTTATCCCAAATACTACCAATAATGCTAAATTAGCCTAGTCCTTAACATGCAAACATATCATTCATCTCTCATTTTCAAAAGACAGAAACGAAAACAACACTTTTTTGATAAACTTTCAGCCCTTTTTCTGACCACAGAAGTTCTATAACTTACAACTGGCTATCCCTTCACAGGTATAAATATATACAAATTCTCTCTAGGAAGTCAGTTTGGCTGTAGCTTGACCCTACACAGTAAGACAACATTCGACTCAGAATGAGTCCTAGTAGAAAGAGGATGGGTACGTAGAATGAAGAATCGAATTGCTTCTTTCATTGGATTAGTTAGGTAACCCACGAGTTTCAAAGAAATAGAACAGGTAGAGGGGGAATAGTTAATGAAGCAATGAGTACAATGTGAGAAAGAGATCCACAGATAAATGTCGAGATCCCAATACCAATACAAATTATTAGAATAGTCCTAATTGTGATCAACAAGCAAAGTAGTAAATTTAGATGATTCCAACATTGTGATGGGCTTCTTAAACAATATCTGGATTGAATATAAAATAGTATTTTCTATAATTGCAACATAATGACCTTTCTTAAAACCTTGAAGACAAGGCCAAACTTTATTAATCTGGTGAATCCAAGTGATCTTGCAAACGTGTTTCTGCCATGTTTAAATGTATAGCTAAGTCACATTCAATAGCAACAACAAAGTCTAGTAGTAGAGTATAAGTATATGCGTAACTCATCTTATGCAACACAAGTAGAAAAGACAATGAATTCAAAAGTAACAAAACAAACTTAATTTACAAGAAAATTGTAAGAGACATGCATCAGTTACGAAACAAGTTAACCTTCATCATCGTGAAACTTGTTACCATCTCTGCCAAAGTCTAGCAGGCTTGCATCCTCATTATGAATTGTGAGGTGGGACTGAAACGAAAAGATAGAACGACAGGGTGTGTATGCTTAGGGGGGATAGTTGAGGGTTGAGATTTGCAAATGTGTGGGGAGGTTACTATTTAACCACAACCCTTAATCTCGATTGAAATTCTATTATTTAAACCTCGTATAGCTCACACCACACACTCCTCTCGCCATATATGCTTCACACACTTGTGAACCTAGTTATTTATCTCCAAAAGGGCTTACATAGTAACACACATATGCAGAACACATATAAATCTTCATAAAAATAAAAAAATAAATTCTCCAAAATGGCTTAAAAAGTTGTATTATGCTACCTTCGCCCATTAAACATCCAAATCTTTGATAATAAGTCCAAGTTCCACGAAGCATCATGATATTGCCAGCCTTCACAATAAACATAACAAGCAAAATAATCAATTAAAATGAAATACCCAATATCTAATAACTTTTGCAACCCTTCACCATAAAAAAATGACCCCTCTATTTACAAAACAATCAAAAGTCAAATTGTTAATAGAAAAAAAATCTTAGTTATGAATTAAACATTAACCTTCTAATAAATCACTAATTAGTAATAAGGGATCCAATCCCAATCTGAAGTGCTATATCGAAGCAAAAGCAACAAACTCATAAAGAAAAACACAATAAGATACGGAAAAACAGAAGTAACTCACTGGTTTTGGACCCAGCTGGATGATTTCCAAAAATATAAAGCTTAGAGGCCTCCGTGAAATGGATCCTTCTTCTCTCCGATTATTGAAAGCGTTCGATCTGAGTTCAACTTATTCTCTCCTCCTTCTCTCGGATCTCCTGAATGATGTTGAAAATTAGGGTTTGAAATTAGAGAGAACCTTCTGATTTGGATGAGGTAGCGGAAGAGGGAAATTGTAGTGTGGAATTGCAAGAAATGAAATCGAAATGTGTGTGTGTGGTAGAGAAAGGGTAAGCGCCGGTGAAATTGAGAGAGAGTGAGATTGATGAATAAAATTGGATTTTAGGGTTTTGGAGTAGTGGGAGGGAGACTAGGATTGAGAAAGCGGGACTGACGAAAATATTTGGGCCAAGAGCATTCTTTTGAAATTGAGAACGCACACCTCAAAATATTGGCAAAAACCTGCGGCAGTTAAGCATAAGGGTCGCATTAACAGTCGCAAAGGTGTACTCTGCGACGGTTTTGGGCCAAGGGTCGCAGAGTAGGTGTCGCAAAATGTTAAATTTCTTGTAGTTGTTTCAATTACCAATGAGAATGTAAGTCCCCGCCTTGAATAAATTTGAAGAGCATATGGAAACCTAGACGATTCATGACCCTTTAACATATAGCATGCACATCCTTTAGGCTGATTAAGAAACAACATCACATCTAGAGGGACGTTAGATCCCCCGAACTAGTCAATTAAATTGAACTCTTTTCCATAACTGGTAACTGTTTTCATTATTTACAACAAGGAAACATAAGAGATTTGAAGAGTCCTAATTATCGTTGAATTCTGCAATCAAAAACCTTTAATTTTCTGCAATCAACTCAACTTTTTTGCGCAGTCAAATCAAACTTGCAAACTCCCCCCATTTATTTGCATTCTATTTACTGTTTTAATAAATCTATGGAGACGATTTTAATTACTAATTTATTACTTGAAAAAAGTTTAGTGCACTTGCCAAATTTAGTCATCAAGTTTCTTGCATCGCTCCTAGGTATTATTGATATTTTTTTGGGAGGTAATTCACATTACTTATTAATTTCAGTATCTACTAATTTTTATTTTATTTTTTTGTTTTTTTTATTATTGGTTTTTTTCACGTTTTGTTTATTTTTATTATTGGTTTTTTTCACGTTTTGTTTTAATTTTAGGGTTAGAATTATTTTTATTCCTATTTTCTAGTTCATTTTCATTCCTTTTTTTAACAGGTTAGTTTTGTTTTAATTAGGGTTAGTTTTTACTTTTTAGAAGCCACATAAGGTGTGTTCACATGGCAGCTTGAGTGGGTAAATTTTGTAACCAGTCTCACTGACTTTATGAGATACATACGTGTATCCTAGAAGTGTGGTTGAGTGTATAACACTCTAAACCCCAAAAGCAATAATTCAAAGATTTAGATGCTACGTCTACATTTTTCTAAAACATGCAAAATTTGGTTTTCATAAAAATTCGCAACGGAAGACAATCATCATATAAAATATCTCATCACATGTAACAATCCTCAATCCATAAGTAATAAAATCTCAGGCTTCGATTACATAATCATAATCTCATCCAGTAAAACCCAACAACAGATAATTGAAAATAAATATAAATGCTTGACACCCTAATCAGAGCCTAACTAGACTTCAAGCAAAGGGAAACGAGGTAGCTCCAACCTATCCTCAAGCAACTCACTAGCAAAACAAAACTCAATCATGCACGTCGTCTACCCATTCCAACTAATAGGCAGGCGGTCAATCAAACGACTACTGGGGGTTAGATAATATTCCACAAATAATATATAATCAATAAAATCATTCAAGGATTTCAAGTATAGCATACCTACATACTCAACATTCCTAGAATACTAACTCCACATGAATATTATCTTCAATCCAATATAAATCATGTTATCATATTTCTATCATAGCATACCAAACATATTCATTCTTTAATCAAATCATCATCAAAAGCTCATCACTTATCAACTTCAATCAATACAAGAATTTCTCACCTCATTCCTTATTTAGCTTAATCATCAAACTACACCAACTTCATCATTTAGAAAGTATAATCATACATGCAACTTCACTCATTTTACATAAAGCACATACTTCACATAATGCATATAATTCATCTAATTCACACCAATCATATAGATCATATAAACTCTTGCCTAATCAACTCAATGAATACAATTCATCATTTCAAAAGTATAGGCAAGGAAATCATCATCATCAAAGAAATCACCAAACCAAAAATATATGTTTCACGCTTCATTTCCATCACCAAATAACCATCATCAAATCAAATCACCAAGTGTACAAGCAATCACCAAATGACAAACATCATCATGTACACATCTCCACATATAATCACATAATTCACCAAATCACATCATCACATAATTCATATGCATGCGATGCTCTAGACACGACTATACATGCATGTGGTACCAGCAAGTATTTGGATATCGGAGGTAATATTACCGAATGATCCCCCATCTTCATGCTTGTTGGATATCGAAGTCATTTTACCGAGTGATCCCTCTACATATCTTTGCATATTATTGGATGTCGGAAGTAATGTTACCGGTTGATCCCTCTACATATTTCTGCATATCTCTACATATAGGACTTATGAATTCATAGATGCCAAGTATTGGCTCGATAATACACAACACCAATTTACTCTACATATTCTCCACATATCTTTACATATTTCATTATCAAAAAATACATCCATACATCACAATTAACATCAATTAATTCATCTTTACATATTTGACATCAAGTAATAATCTCCACATATTCATAATCAACAATCATAAAGAATTGTCAAGAAATCGTCATCACAAGAAACAACAATACTTCATATAGCATAATCACGTAATAGACGGACTAATAACCACACCATGATAACCAACCTATTAAACATCCAACAATCATTGGTTCATACTTAATTCATCATATTATCATGTTCATAAAGTCACTTGCAAACTATCAGATCCTACAACCCCGTTTTGACGAAGTTCGTCTATTTTCACAAAAATTGTGTATTTTCAATTTCATCAATAAATTGGGGTTCCATGTTCTTACCCGTCATTAAAAACATCCATACATATCATCTACCATCTTAGTTAATGAATCATAGCATTTTGGTTTCACAAGGTTCACTTATTTCCTCGAAAACTCAAAGTTCATCTCATTTTTAACATGTTCCAAAACCAATTTCGATCCTAATATAAACCTATGTTTAAACACTCCTAGAAGTCCAATTATACTTCAATACATTAGGTTTAAGTGTTTGGAAACCATTGGTGTACTTAAAAGTACAAAAAAATACGAAAAATCGGGGTTTTCGAACACAGAGGGGTTGGCACGGGCGTGCCAACAGGGCACACGGTCGTGCTACCCAACCGCGTGAAAACATGCACGGCCGCCACACAGGGGCGCACGGTCGTGCCACCTTGACACGGAAAGTGCTGATTTTTCGCTTTTGCGTTTTCGAGCGTAAAATTCCGATTTTCGATCAGTTTTCAATTTCGTTTTCGCCAACGCATCCCAAACACTTATACCATTCAAACTATACTTTAAAACATGGTTTTCTAGTTCAAAATAACATAAACCATCACACCCCAAAATGACTTATTTCTCAAAAGTGCTTAAAACGACTTTTGACACCAAAACATGATTTTCTCCCAAACGATTCCTCACCAAAACAAATTGATTGAAAACAAAAATCTCATTCATTATAATTCATTCTAACAACTTCATCATTTCATTCAAATTCATCAAAATCAAATTTCTCCAATTTTAATCCAATTTCACAAAAGTCATAAAAACATCACAACCTAACCACAACAATACATTTATCAACACCCAATGCATGAATTATCATCATCAACATAACCCAACAACATTCATAACATATAATCATGATTTCACCAACAATTAACAACAACAACATCATTTTTCATCAGTTTAAGCTAAAGCTTCAAAGTTATAATTTCAACCTATAACAACAATGAAAATTAGACATCAACAACAAGTTTACCACAAATTTCACATACTCAAAGTTATTATTCAATTATGAGCACGAAAATCAACATTTAAAATCATCAAAATCATAATTCACACTAAAGCACATGACCCATAAGTCGGAAAAAAAATGAGATTATAGCTTATTAGATGAAATAGAACTATCCCCCTTACCTCAAAGCTTCAAATTCTCTAATTATGGCTTCACTCTCCCCTCTAGCTCCTTAGTTATAGCTTTCCTCTTCTCCAAGTTCGTCCTCTTCTCTTCTTCTATATATCTTCCCACTTTCTCTCTCTAGCCTCTCTAACTTTGTTATGAGAATGAAATGTTCTAACCCTAATTTTCCTTCATGAGCTAAGTATATAGAATTCTGCTCTTCTCCCTGCACTTTTTGCTCGCGCCCAACTGTTTGGACAGTTATACCCCTGCGTGAGTTAAGTCACGCACCACTAGCCTGTGCACGAGTTAACTCACACACATTGGTCGGTGGTCAGAACTGAAGAACACACGTTTTTTAGACTTTGGTCAGTTTTTCAACTTTCAATCTACACGTTTTTTTACCAAATTTACACGTTTTTTTTGACCAAAATAATGGTATTTATAACCTATACTACCATTCTCACCTATAAATACCCCTTCATATTTCCCTATTTCCTCACACCATATCACCTTCTCTATCTCCTCACTCTCTCCCTCTATTTCTCTTCTTTCTTTCTTTTTCAATAGTCTCTTTGGGGGTAAAAGTGATCAGACTTCTTCGAGGCAAAATATTGAGTAGCTGACTTGGGTAAAAAGAGGGTAAAAAGAAAATAAGTAGATTTAGTGAATTCTAATAAATTATTGTAACAATAATAGTATGAATTCTATTAATAAAGTGAGATGTTGTTATATGTATTAATTTTGTTCATTTCTTTTTATTTATATTTGATTTTATTTTCTGATTTTGTATTTAATGAATAAATCTGAATAAATATTAATTTAGTTCATTTCTTTTTATTTATATTTGTATTTATTTAATGAATAAATTCAAATAAATATTTATTTTAAGTGCATAAATAAATTAGAATATAGAAAATAAATAATTTAGAATAAAGTGAACGAATAATATAGAAAATAAATAATTTAGAATAAAGTGAACAAATAATTTAGAAAATAAATAAATTAGAATAAAGTGAACAAATAAATTAGAATAAAGTAAATAAAGTAATTTGAATATAGTAAATAAATTAAAAAAAGTAGCCACTCTGCGTGACTTAACTCACACGCTACGTAACTTAATTTGCGCACATTTTTACACTTGCGTTAGTTAATTAACGTAGGGGTAGTTTGGGTATTTCAGCTGGATGCGAGCGAAACTTGCTGGGAGAAGAGCAGAATACAAGTATATATACTACTCTTCAATGGGCTAGGTTACTAACATTCGTAATGGGCCTAAACTCTTACTAATAAATTCTAGAAAGTTACTACTTTTTAACTTGCTAAAATATTAAATAATTGTCATCTCTAAGTAATTACCTCAACTCGCTAGTAACTTAGTAAAAATAATCATCCTCACTAAAGTGCTAAAAATAACCTTCCCGATAAATTTCTAATTTACCCTTACTCACTAAATGACCAAAATACCCTTAGCCTCTAAAATGACTAAAATACCCTTCTATGCCAAAATTCCAGTAATCACATATCAAATACACACAAAGACAATTAAGCACATATAAACACATATAATAAATAAATAAATAAAATAATTCTAGCTAAAAGCGGGTTTTTACAGAGAGTATGAACTATTTTATCTAAGCATGTCCTGCTTCCATAGAAGTGGTAAGCTAGTCAAGTCTTGACATGGAATGGATGATAATATAAGGAACCTCTTTGGAAAGGTATGTCTCTAAAAAACTTTTGCAAATTAATGATTTGAGATATTTTGTTACTTGAGGACAAGCAACGGTTTAAATTTAGGCTTGTGATGACATGTCATCTTACATTATTTTGAGTATGTTTCTCTATTCCTTTTGCTCGATTTATTTTTTGCTGGCATCAACTTATTCACCTTCTCAAATATCTTTGATTAATTTTTTTTGTTATATGACAAAACGGGGGAAGATTATTTGATATAGCGGGAGCTTATTTTCATAATTTTTTAAGAGATTGCCTTTGTAACAAGTTTAAAAAATAGTGTTATATTTCAAAAACTCTTGCATTGTCTTAGGGAAGGCTTATTAGCTTAATCCTCTGATAAATTGTTTATCTCTTAAAACATTGAAAAATTGTTCATCAAAATAAATATGTTTGTAATCATTAAAATGGGAGATTATTGAACCAAAGAAGTTTGACAAGAATGACCTCTAATTTTGGTTTTGATTATAACAAGGTATAAGAGAACAATTTATCTTCTAATATTTGTTTCATATGTAGAAAAGTAAATTAAATCAATGTAAGGATTTGTATCCTCTGGAAAAATTTGTGAAGACATTCTTAGAAGAAGCAAGCAGAGTCTCTAGTAAAATAATTAAGGCTATGCCTCTGGTCAATGTTATACAAAGTCTACTATTCATCATCCTCTGATGCAAGATCAAACAAGACAATTCTTGTTGTCTGATGGCCAAGATTCCGATCATTCGAAAGATTATCGTTTGACCAAGTATCGGATTCTTAGGAAACTTATTCTTTGATTAAGAAATATTTTTTCCTCAAAAGGTTGAAATCCATATGAAGAGACAACTAGCAAAATGTACACAAGGTACAATAGTACAAGTTATACGTCATAACCTCTTCAAATAGTACATGATCATGGAGACAACTTCAGAAAATAGTACAAGATCGTGAAGACAACTTTTATAGCAAGAACACAATTTTTTGAAGAATTTCTCTCAAACAATAGAACAAGACAATACAATGGATCTTATTCCAAGGAATATTCATACACAAGAAGTGCACAAGACATGTTGAAATAAAGCTCACATCTGTTTTAAGGAAACACATTTGCTAAGTTAGAGAAAGAAAGAAATTCACAAATGATATACATTTCCATATATTTTCCATTGACAATATTAAATGCAACAAATTCTGCAAGATCAACTCCCACTCATCTCTCCCTAGCAAACATTCTATTTCATCCAATGAATATTACGAATTTCCTCACCACCCCACTCTAAAATAATTTAAAGATATTTGATTTCAAAAATAGTACTTTATGGAACTCTGAACAAGGAAATGAAATAATTTGGCAATGTAGACGAGGAAATGAAATATTTTATTTAGATGACTTTTTGTCTTAAAATTGATCAAGAAACACTGATTATTACTTGCGATTTCTTTCATTTATTTTACTTTTTTCTTCCCTGCAAATCTCATAATATTTTATCATTGATATTTTGTTTATTTATTTTAATTAAGAATCAATTGATGATAAATTAGAAAAAAGAAAATACCTTGTGGATAAAAAGAAAATACCTTCCAGAATAAGAATAACTAAACACAAAGGTATGGGACTCAAACCTTGCAATTTTCGATCAATAATAAAAATACCTATAACTTTTTTTAAAGAAAAATACCTATTACTTTTATTCTATGCATTTCTCGCGCGCTTTTTTTTTTATGAAAATAACTCTTGTTTCGATTATATAATCCAAACGCTTTTTAGGAATTTTCATATTATATAATCCAAAATATGTTTATATATAAGCAAATCATTCTCATTTCAGCAGTTTTGAATTTTGCTTTTAAAACAACCAAAGAACAAAAAAAATGATAAAACATGACAAATAAAATCAAAAAATTAATAAAATACGGAAAAAAATATTCTAAAAATCAAATAATGCAAATGCAATTTTTTTGGATTTTTCTTAAGAGTGGATTTTTTTTTTTAAAATTGAAAAAATAGGTCTAAGCGATGAAATTTTAGATTTTGAGAGGCGAAATCCAATAAGAAGTCATTTCTATGGGAGTCGTGTTCCTTCATTTTTTATGATTTTATGGGTAAGTTTTGAAGCAATCTAATCAAGTAGCTTGCAAACCGGATTTTATAATGGTTAGCATAGGCGTTAGAATGATTAGTATAGTTTTTAAACTAGTTATTATAGCACAAGCAAACTCCGTGTTTGTGCTGATATAATTCAGATTATATAATAATTAATTTGTTTACCCCTGAGTTCTTGACAAAGGAGGAGTTATAGTGGTAATTCAGATTTTATAATCTGGAAAAAAGAAGAAAAAAAATGGAATGTACCCTACTATTTGGTGTATTCGGATTATAAAATCCAAAAAACATATGTTATGAATTTATAATTCGAATTGGTGAAAAAAAAATCATTTTTCCAGCCAAAAATAGAGGAAAAACTATTTACGGATTATATAATAAAAAAATGCTCAAAGGCATTTTCGGAAAACAAATGGTGCGTGAGAAATGCATAGGATGGAAAAGGTAAATGCCAAAAAAAATTGATTTAAAGGGATAAATTTCTTTTGTGTGTCTCACATGTTTTTCGACGGAGATCAACCGTGGTGTAAACATCATGTTTTATTCGTACACGGACCATATTTGAAATAGCCAAAGTGTTTCGTTAATAATACTACAGAAAGGGTAAAAAAAATATTATCTAAGTTCCCGTAGATGGATTGAATTCCTTTGGAGTAAATTATCTGAAAGGGTAAAAAAAAATCTAATTAAATATCAATGAAATGATTCTTATTATTTAAGTTCCCGTAGATGGATTGAATTCCTTTGGAGTCAAAGTAAAAATTAAAAATAAAATAAAATATTTTAAATGAGTTTTGCCACCAATTCCATTACTACACGTTAGAGAGGTTAATCTTTTGAGTTGAAAGCAGAAGATACACAGTTTACACCAAAAATACATAAATTATTTAGCTACTTTTCTCTCTTGACTAAACTTTATTAAATTACTTAATCCTTAATCCTTACAACTTCGGTGACTCAGATAATAGTTCACAAAATTACTTAAGCAAGGCATTATCGAATTATCGATTCTTAACTGAATAAATAGATTTTTGTTGTAGACAATGGCCACTTATGTTGTTAATTTATCCATGTTTTACTAAATCTAGCTCCACCAAATGACAAATCATTTCGGAGAACCCAAATTCGATTCTGTTGTGGAACAATTTTCTGTCAGGTTATACTTACCTCATGACCAAACTCTAGATTACACCAAAGGGTTAACACAAAAAAAAACCTAACCAATCAATAGCAAATAAAAAAACAGTAGAAAAGGTCTTCAATGCATAATGTCAACACAATAAAAAATAAGTGTGCAGCAGTAGTCACGGCATTTATACAAACGCAACAAGATTTCATAATCCGGAAGAAAATTTAAACAAATCTTCGACAGTTTGAAGTAGCGCTTGCTACTAGATCATAGAATGGCACAACCCCCCTTATCACCTCGCTTGCGGAGTTCTTCATGCGCCTTCTCAAGATGCTTCCTTAGTTTTCGTATTTCATCGTCTGATTTCTTTTGAGCCAACTTTGCACTGTCTTCTGCTCTTAGTCTTGCAGCATGCTCTTCTGCCAGTTGTTTCTCAAGCCTTGTAGTCGCCTCCTTCAACTTCGACTCAATCTACAAAACCATATAATTGATCAAACACAAAAATACTAGGGGAAATATTCAACTATGTAAGATAATACTCCCTCCGGTCCTTTTTATAAGAGACAAATGAGTCAACTAAAGTTGATGTATGTGGTCTATATTTTGAACCAAATGCATCAACTTTAGTTGACCCATTTGTCTCTTATAAAAAGGACTGGAGGGAGTATATCATATTATGTTGTAAGAATATTATTTAGAGGCTAAGATTCCAAATAAAGTTCAAGCTTAGAACAACAAAAGTAGAATGCATAAGCATAATAATACACATATTTTCGACAATAACATCAAACTAATTGAGTAATTTACTTCATATGCTAATATATGTGAAAAAGGAAATTGTTTGTTGGGCTACTCTTGATTGTTTCTCCTGCTAACTTATCTCCTATCCATTTCTCAAAATTAATAAAGCTTATTATATCTCCATAAGTTCTTTTTTCATCTCAAGTCCAAAATAAAAATTTGTAAGAGAGCATACAGCTGCACATACAAGCCTCCTTTTTTTGATAAAATCTAAAACAAAATCATATCAGACTAACATTGTAAATTTTCTTGTGTAAGCTCACATACTCAATTGTATCAATTCCTGCATTTTGATCCCTAATGCACATTTCAATATGTCACACCATACCATAAATGGGTCCACTTACCATCTGAACCCAAAGTGAAATCATTTTGTTAGATATTCAATTTTTACATTAACTAGGAAGGAGTTGGTTGAGTAAGGAATACGAGTAAATGAATAACATATGTTCAACACCTTGAGATTTATGATCAAGATGTGATGCCAAACTTGGTTTGACAATTTAGCTTAACCCATTGATCAAGATCTACTTGCATTTTGATCGGGATCTACTTGCAAAAGACACCTTCCCCCAATACAATTTCACCTACTTAGCTACCAAAAGTTCTGACTCCTATAGGAACTGCCAATAACTAATCTACTAATCTCATTGTTTATTCCTTGTGGAAGATACCCTCCATAATTATTTTCCTTACTAAAAGTTGGTCCATACATACAAAAATGGAAACAGTACACACGCCCAAAAATGGAAGCTTCAACCCAACGTGCGGTCACACCACAACTTTTTAAAATACCAAACACACGCTTAATGTCTGTTACAAATTCACAAGGCCATTTGACCTATGACCCATGAAATGGAAAAAGAATATAGTCGCCCATTACTTAATTACTGATATTGATCAAGCTTTAAGCAAAATTAGATCCTAAGTGACATCAAGTCAAAACACCAATAATAGATAACAGCAATGAATGCAACTAATTGGTAAGTTCAAACTTATGCAATTGTTGTTTTAATTAACTTAAACTTTCTTATTAAGTTAGTATGCACCTTGCAGTAATGCATGTATATAGCTACTATACAAATTTCCAAAAAATATTAAAAAAATAAAATGTCACTACGTCAGAAAATTGAGTTAAACAACATCGAAATGAAATGAAATGACGATGAATATTGAAAAATATAGACACAAAAGGTACCATCTCAGTAATATGTTTTAGCTGCTTCTCATATGTTTGCTGCATATGCTTTTTAAGCTCTGATATTTCTCCTTCTGTATATCCTTCCAAGGAATCAACCTTTCTTTGCTTGCTATGCAGTTCCATTGCTCCTTTCTGCAATCAATATATAAGTTCACTGATACCAAGATTTAAGAAACAAGATAGTGAAACTTGCAAAAACCTCCACCTTTAGTTCTGCAAATAACTCATCTGTATAGGGTTGCCCACCATTCTGTGATACTATCAAGCTTACAAGCGAGAGAAGTTGTTGAACTTGTCCAGATTGCTTCTCTTTGTCCTTAGTCTTGTTGTCAAAGAGAACACAGCGATTCCCACACAAAGAGAGGATTTGCTACAATGTTATTAAAGCCGATTAAAGATCAACGAAATTATTAATTTTTCTTTAGAGGTTCAGCAGATAAACTTTCCTATAATTCTAGATATTCAAGGAACATACATAAAAATATACCGCATTAGTGCATTACCAATCATATCAACATGCAAACAGAGTAAGTTTAACATTCTAAAAAAGAATCTTTATGCTGCTCAACAATCCTAACTTTTTTCAGGGATACAAAATATGATGCTTTTCCATAAGATAAAAAGATAGAAGAGCAAAACAAACAAGAAAGGCTAATAACCTACATAGAGTTCACTTCTCCTTCTGTGTATCACTGTCAAATCTCCAAATGGTTCCTTGTGATAAGCTTATAAACAAACAAATTTAAATTCCTATTTGAACCATTTGGAGATATATTGAATGCTTAAATTTTTCACAAACAGTTAAATGCTCCAATGAAATAGGGGTTAATCTAAGCTATAATACTAATAAATACCTTCAAAGACTCTGGACATTTACGGCCTAAATAATCGTCAAGTGTATCATCTTCTAACTCATCCCCTCCCGTGAAGACCACAATCATATAGTCAACAATCTTGCTTCCAAATAATGTCTGCAAGCTGTGTAGAGCATTTTCTTCTTCCTCACTAAATCGTGATCTAACAGATAACACCACAAGGATGGCATGGATACCATCCTTGGCAAAGTCAATGCACTTGACTATTTCTTTCCCAATGAATTCAGATCCAGCAGAAACTTCAAATAATCCTGCAAAACTATTCAGGTTAAAGCGACACAAACTTTTCAAGAAGTAGAAGAAAATAATTGAGTAATCACAATCAACAGTCAACACGCGCTTCATAACTCAAACAAAGCCATAGGTGTTATGTGTTTCAGGTCATAAAAATCAATCCTTGTGAATGACATTCCAAAAAACATCATGCCAAGAATATTATTCTAGGGCTTTATTGAAAAAAATGTTTGCCAAATTTGGAAAGTTCCTTTGAACTTTTCCAAAATTGGGGTTGAGGTTAGAAGAAAAAAAGAAGATTCACACATCAAATTTCATTCCCATCTCACAAAATCTACTTTCCCAACAACCCAATCTCTCCATCGAGAATAAAAAAATCATCGGAATGTTTAGTTAATTCTATTCAAAAAATTCCAATCTTGTAAGAAACATGAAAATCATCTCCTTTGTGTGTAAAGGGTTTTGAAGGAATGGGAATGGAGTACTTATGATAAGTTGTCCCTCAAAAGTTAACGACGTTGTTATATTTCCAGGGTTTAAACTCGACTAATCATCATGTCTACTCTAACATTTCATCGTACGAAACAGTAACACAAACACGGATGCCAAAAACAACAGACACTGGTAAAAAATGAGATAATTTAAAAAAAAAAAAAACTACGGTTTCAATTAGTAACTCTCCATAGACTAAGTTGGCGTGTATTTACCTGGAGTGTCAATAACATTGACAATCTGTCCATCACTCAGCTCAGCAGTCTTCATTTCACAAGAGGAAGTGATACCAGACGAGCTAGCCTTCGACTTAAAGACCTTTTTCCCAAGAATACTATTACCGGTTGCACTCTTCCCATTGCCTGTTCGCCCAACCAAAACCACTGTCCGAGCTTCATTAGCTGAAATCTGAACCTCATTAGCTGATCCGGACGACGCAAACTCCCAATCATCGTCAACATAACTTCCACCCATCATAAATTCCAATCACTGAAAACAAATTCAAAAAAATAAAATCAAATAAAATAATATAGTTATTGTGCTGACCCTAAACTATAAGGAAATTTCAATAATCAGAGTGCAGAAATAGTAAATTAGTCAATCAAATCAAGCCAACAAATAACAAATTTTACCAAAATATGTTGAATCAAAAGCTATTAAGCACGGATATAGACATGGACACACACTGATAGCGACACTGATAAAACTATGAGAAAATGACAATTCAATGAAATTACATGTGTTGTGTTTGTTTCAGTATTGGACACATGTCAAACACAGCGACATGGCTTCGATCAGAAGCCGGTATGTTTGTTGTTGTAAGGTTATAGTTATGGTAAATAAATACAATAAACCCTAAAAACAGTATCGATATAAGGATATAAAAGTTTGTTGCTGTAAGGTTGTTAGTTATAGTGAAAAAAGACGATAAACCCTAAAACAGGTCACAAAATGCAACTTACAAAAAAAATTCATATAGTTAAACAGAATCGATATAGGGATACAAAAAGAACCGTTACGTAGATTATGAGACATTGATCGAATGAATGAACGAAAAATTGAGCAATAAAAAGTATAAAATTGAAGTGTAAAAGATTGTGTAAGGAAGTGATGATCGATGATTGGTATGAAGAACAGAACAGAAGTAGAGTTGAAGAGTTGAAGGGTTCTAACCTGCAAAGTGAGAGAGTTGAAGGGTTTTCCGAAGCAAAGTACGCACAGTAAACAAAGTAGAACTGAATGAAAACAAAACCCATGCAACACGATAACCCCAAGGAGTGGTCGAACAATATATTGGAATTTGGATCGAGACGTAAAAGGTTATTTTTTTTATATTAAAAACAAAATTAAAACCCGATTACTCTCCCCTCTGCCATGCCTAGGCACTCCCCCTCTGCTTCCAACCTCTCCATATGCTCTCGCCTAATAAAAACATGCATGGATTCTCTTTGACCTCTGGTATGTTCCATACTAACATACTCTTAATACCAAAATAAAAATATTTGGTCGAAATCATAATTATATTTTCTATAAGTTAAATGGGTTATTTCGACATGTTGTAAAGTGCAAAGAGATTTCGACCTAGAGCATACAGACTTGACATACTACATTTCCAATCAAGTGCTTTAATGTGTTGCATGTATATGGTTTTCGACCATAAATAGAGAAATAATATGACGTTATAATTGGAGTGCAATAAGGCAAAGTGGAGCATGGCAGCAAACAAAGTTGAAGTGCATAGAAGTTATTTTTTAGTTTCTTAGGAAGTTATAGGAAATAATTTCCACTTTTATTTTAGACTGTATGATTTAGTAGTAGTTTTTTCTAAGGTCTATATATGTTAGTTTGTAATAAGAACAAAAGGTTGGATCCTATTTTCTAAAAGTCTCGTAATACCCACCCCACGTTGGGAAACGGATTCAAGGGCAGATAGAGATGAATTTCAATCACCCTTTACATTCCTGCAATTTAATACTACTTTGTTCTTGCTTCATTTTCCTCTTTCTTTTGCAATTTGCATTTCTTTTCATCTTTCTCTATTTTCCTTTCTTTTGAATATGTTCACTTCAGCATTTTTCTATTATGTTGTCATGAGAAAACTTGTTATTAAAAGTTGTTGGATGCAATTCTAACATTAATAAGAACAATAACTTTGTTAATGGGTAATGAAGTTTACATTACCAAAAATCGGTGTAAACACATACATAATCAAGTATACACAATTAGCACAAATCCAGGAAAATGTCCAAAAAAAACTGCCCATTTGTACAATTTGGATTATAAAATATGAACAACAACAATTTAGTTCGGATTTTACAATCCGAACAGCTTCAGTGCTATAGAAGAAAAAAATTCTGAACTCAAACAGTTGCATGCAGACGGAATGAGACCTAACATTTATATTGATGTTTGATAAATATTGAAATGTGATGAGTTTGAGCAAAAAAAACCTTCAAGATTCGACCAATATGTTGATTTTGGATTTTGGGATAAGGAGAGAGAATGTGAAAAGGGTAAAGGTAAAACTGTAAAAATGGAGAAGTTATTGTCTTTGTTTTACATATAGACATGATTCGAATTTTAGAATCTTAACTCATTTCAAATTATAAAATCCGAATTAAAGTAGAATATAAAAAATAATAGTCTTATCTTTTGAAATTTTAAGCTCATTTAACATATGAATTAGGGTCTAAATTCTCAAGTCCCCTAAATTGACAGCTCTAATTTCATCCGATGAATATTACGAGTTTTCTCACTACCACACTCTAAAATAATTTAAAGATATTTGATTTTAAAAATAGTACTTTAGAGCTATGTTTGGATTGATGGAGAGTGATGGAATGGAATGGATGGAGTGGAATATAATCATGTTCCGTTGTTTGGTTTTGCAAAAATGGAATGGAATGGAGTATGATGGAACTCGTTCCATCTAATACCACCTATAAAGCCAAATTTTTATTCGTCCCAATTTAGGGTGTCCAATGAAATAGAATACAATAATAATACAATGACAACTTTGCCCCTATTTTTTCTATCTCATCAATTGTTGCTCCTTCGTTTCTTTTTCTTCTGTTCATTGTGTCTTCTTTCTTCTTGTCTTTCACATTTTCTACTACTTCTTCCTTTGTCGTTTCTAATATGACTTCGTTTAATTAAATATCCATTCAATCCTAAACCTCTTTCATCTTGTTTCCAATTGTATTTTACTTTTCAATACTTTTTTCTAATTTTACTAAAATTAAGCCAATGAAATTTAAGCTACCAAATGGGAATACAACTATTGTAAATTATGCAGGAACAATTATTATGCAATGCACTCTAAAAAAATTATTATACAATGCACAATTATCTTAAATTCTTACTACTTAGTACTATTTGCCAAAAAAAAAACTACTTAGTACTATATATTTTTGGCTTTTTATGGTTATTATGAACATATATTGACTTTGAGGACTCCCGAATGAAGGTGCTCGTTAAAAGCAAAAACTCGCAAAATATATTAAAATTATGGTGTTAGTCATGTTTATTTTGTACTTGTTTATTATGGTGTTACTTGATGTCAAAATATATATTTGATTGAATTGAGTTGACAATTCAACAAATTGATACTTTTAAATTAAAGGGTAAAAATGGAAGAAAAAAGTTATAACACATCCCATTCCGTTGACTTCCAAACAATGGAATGGAAAATTAATTTCATACCTTCGTAAAATATCCAAACAATGAAATATAATTTTTATTTCATTCCGTTCCATTCTGTTAGTCTTAGGTTATCCAAACAGAGCCTAGGAAATGAGATGATCTCTAAAGATATCATAATATTTTAATATTTGATTTAGATGATTTTTTGCCTTAAAATTGATCAAGAAACACTCACTATTACTTGCAATTTCTTTAATTTATTTTATATTTCTCTTCCCGGTAAATCTCATAGCATTTTATTATTGATATTTTGTTTATTTATTTTAATTAAGAATCAAATGATGTTAAATTAGAAGAAGAAAAGAAGTTATCGTAAATTTAATTCAGTTGGTAGAGACAATATATAATATATGCAAGATTTGAGATTCAAACCTCGATCACCACAAAAAGAAAAAATCAGTTAGTTAGTAACAATGCATAATATATTCAAAATCCGAGTTCAAACCCCGGTAAAAAAACAAAATACATACATTTTGGATGAAAAATTTACGCTTCTCTTAGTTATTCCAGAATAATAAAAATAACTAAATACAAACTTATGGGACCCAAATCTTGCAAAGCTTAATTATCATTAATTATTCGATCAATAATAAAAGGGAAATGCCATATCCTGCGAAATTGTGAATTCACGGGAAATACGAATTACACTATGATGGCTTGTACAGTTTTCCACCAAAAAGCTATTTTTTGTTTTTATTTTTATATTAAAATAATGTTTGAGATAACCACCTTAAGTGCATATCGTGGTTTTAGTGTTTTGTTGCTTCGTGGTGAATAGCACTGCTGATAATAAAAATACCTATTACTTTTATTCTATGCATTTTTCGTGCGTCCTTTTTCTTGTTTATAAAAATATTTTCGTTTTGATTATAAGTCTGAACGCTTTATAGGAATTTTCATATTATATAATCAAAGGTTAATGTGTTTGCTCCTTATAAATATATTAACTTTTCGTTTTAGTCTCTCTAAAATTTTCCTTCAACTTTTAGTCCATATAAAATTCTCAATCACTACTTTTGATCCGTATTTTAAAGATAATTTTTTTATTTTTTAGTGAAATTGTGCAGAAATGTGTAGAATATTATAAAAAAAAATTCCAAAAAAAATAAATTTTTTTAACAAAACACAAATTAAATATGAATTTTTAACCGTAAAAAATATAAAAATTCATGTTTTGTTAAAAAATTCTAACTTTTTTTTTGAGAGATTATTATAATATTATAAATTTTTCTGCAAAATTTTATTCAAAAATATGAATTCTACATATGATTTTACTTTAAAGGAGGGACCAAAAGGGAAGATGGAAAAAATTTTAGTGACTAAAAGTCGAAGAAAATTTTTAGAGGGACTAAAACAAAAAGTTGACATATTTATAGGGAGCAAAAACATATTTAACCCTATAATAAAAAATATGCTTATATATAAGCAACAATTAAAATCCTTCACATTTCAGCAATTTCGAATTTGCTTTTAAAACAACCAAAGAACAAAGTAAAAATGATAAAACAAGTCAAATAAAATAAAATAAAAATATTAAAATACCAACAAAAAATTCTAAAAATCAAACCATGCAAATGCATTTTTTTTTGTTGGATTTTTATGAGTATGAAAAAAAATATTTAAAAAAATAGGTCTAAGGGATGAAATTTTGGATTTTGGAGTTCAATAAAAATTCATTTCTATGGGAGTCGTGTTCCCTTATAAGGTTACTATGCGTACGTTTCGAAGCAATCCGATCAATTAATCTGCAAACCGATTTTATAATGGTTATTATGAGGGGTTAGAATGATTAGTATGGTTCTTAAACTAACTATTCATGTCACAAGCAAACCCGGTCAAGTAGCATGCAAACTAGATTTAATAATGGTTATTTTGAGGGGTTAGAATGATTAGTATGATTCTTAAATTGACTATTCATTTCACAAGCAGACTCAATGTTTTTGCTGATACACTTCAAATCATATAATATGAATTTGTTTTCCCCTAAATTCTAGACACAAGAGGAGTTATAGAGGTAGTTCGGATTTTATAATTCGAAAAAAATAAGGAAAGCGCCCTACTATTTGGTGGGTTTGAATTATAAAATCCAAAACACTTACCTGTTATGAATTTGTAATTCGAATTGGTGAAAAACTTATTTTTCCATCCAAAAATAGAGAGAAAACTATTTTTGGATTATATAATCCAAAAATGTCCTAAAACATTTTTGGAAAACAGAAATGACGCGCAAGAAATGCATAGGATAGAAAAGGTAAATGCCAAAACAAACATTTGAAGGGATAAACTTACTTTGTGTGTCTCATAGGTTTTTCGACGAGGATCAACCATTGTTAATAAATGGTGCAAACATCATATTTTATTTGTACACTGGCCATAATTGAAAAGTTTTTAGTTAACAACATTACAGAATTATTAAGAGAAACATAACAAAAATATTATCTAAAAGGGTAAACAAAATTCTAATTAAATATCAATCAAATGATTCTTATCATAATAGCTCAGTTGGCAAAGACATATGAATTGTTATATACATGGGTTGAGATTCGAACCTCGAACACCTCACTTATTCACCTTAAAAAAGATGAATTCTAACCTCTAGGCTACTTGACAACAAAAAAATATTCTTATTATGATAGAAAATACTCACCTATTCTCACCCCTAAGTCCCCATAGACGGATTGAATTCATTTGGAGTCAAAGTAAAAATAGTAAAAAATATTAAATATCTTAAATGAGAGTTTTGCCATCCATTGCTTTACTATGGACCGGAGAGGTTATTCTTTATAGTTGAAAGTAGAAGATGAAGATACACAAAAATTATTAAACTACTTTTTTATTGACTAAATTTAATTAAATTCGTTAATCGTTACAACTATGTGACTCGAATAATAATTCACTAAATTATTTAATCAAGGCATTATCGATTCTTAACATGAATAAATAGATTTTTGTTTGTAGACAATGGCCACTCCAGCTAAAACTTCTCATCCCAGAAATTAAGAAAGGCCACTTATATTGTTAATTTATCCATGTTTTACTAAATCTAGCTCTATTATACCTCATTTCCCATGTTAAAAAAGTTTCCAATGGCCATAGCTTTAGCAATGCCATATTCTTTCGTAATTTTTTATTGAAAAAAAAAAAAGGAATAAGATGGGAAATGCTAGCTTATAGCATTCAAAAAAACTAACCAACCAACCAAACAAAGCAATTATAAAAGAAATCGAGTTATAATGGTTAATAAGCTCCACCAAATGACGAATTGTTTCAGAGAACCTAAGTTCGATTCAGTGGTGGAACAATTCTTGGTCAGGTTATACTTACCTCATAACCAAACTCCGAATTACACCCAAGGATTAACACCAAAATAATAATAATAATAATAATAATAATAATAATAATAACCAATCAATAGCCAAAGAAAAAAAAACAGCTAAGTTTATATACGTTGTATATATATATATATATATATATATATATAAATATAT
>Ga0228710_1004113_pt1 | contig 22970 bp, 10 predicted proteins | sample MedpolnodulmetaG_FD_177995 | JGI IMG/M metagenome (GOLD analysis project Ga0228710, IMG submission 177995) | Root nodule microbial communities from Medicago polymorpha collected in Santa Monica, California, United States - pink nodules | ecosystem: Host-associated > Plants > Roots > Nodule...
GGGGGCTCGAGCCATCAGTGAGATACCACTCTGGAAGAGCTAGAATTCTAACCTTGTGCCAGTACAGACCAAGGGACAGTCTCAGGTAGACAGTTTCTATGGGGCGTAGGCCTCCCAAAAGGTAACAGAAGAGTCAAAGTTAACGCAAATGAAGTAGCTAGCGGTTATCAGTAATGGAGCATGGAGATGTTACTAAGTGCGCTAATTAACTCAGTTCAAGAGATAAGTAGCTTCAAAGATTATTGTGCATTAAGTAATTTTATTTTTTTTACAAATGCAAATCTGTTTATATATAGTTGTTTAGTATATTATATCATATTCTACAATTCCCGTATCTTATGTTCATTCCTAAAAATGATATTCAAGTTATACAGATAATTGTATCTGTATCAATACAATATTGAAAAAAAAGAAAAAAATACAATCTGTATTCAACACAGGAAAATATAAGATAGTGAGAATATTTCATCACCAATAAAAATTATATTATAGTTATGTAAACAAAGCTGACAAACAGACCTTTCTATCAGCTCTAGCATATCCAAAATAGGGAATGACTGCAGTAATATTTTTGGCAGAAGCTCTCCTGCAGGCATCAATCATTACAAGAAGCTCCATAAGATTCTCATTCGCGGGAGGACATGTAGGCTGCACAAGAAACACATCACACCCCCTGACACTCTCTTGCAGTTGGACATATATCTCCCCATCAGCAAAACGTTTTATCTTAATTTTTCCCAGATCCAGGCCCATATAGCATGCAATTTCCTATTTAAATGCAAATCAGAAATTTTAGTAAAAAACAAATACTGTCTGGTGTTATAACATAAAATTTCAAATATCATTAGGAAACAACAAAAGTATATATGTTCATAAGTTCAATACGCATTACTTATTGACCAAATCATATTATATCATGAGCAAGTTTTGAATCCAAATTTCTCTACAAGGACTTTTCTGAGCTTAACTACTGGTATAAGCACTTGACAGTGGGTTTGGGAGGAACTTATGAAAACCACTTATGATATATCTATAAGCTATTTTCCATAAGCTTTCGAGGATAGCTTATGAAAACAACTTATAGCTAACATAATAATAGTTTGAGCATATTTTCTTTTGACCATAGAAATAGCTTATACATAAGCACTTACATGATAGTGTTTATCCTACAATATAAGCACCTAATTAATCTGTTTAACCAAACAGATCCCAAAAAGTTCTCAAGTTAACTATGAGATTGTTAAACAATAACTTTTTAAGTATAAGCTATTGATTAAGTAAATTGAGATGTAATATATTGGTTCTCTCCTCTAAGGGTTTCCCCTTTCACATTAGAGAATACTCTATTCACATACAGTTACAATGTTAAAAGATATACCTAGGAAATGAAGGGCTATTTAAAGATTTTCTAATAGGCTTAACAACCACATAACGAACTACCCAACCAACTAACTAATTCCTATAACAACTCTTTACTAATTTAACCATTCTAATTAGTTATTATTCTATATCCTAATGAACAGTGAGATTGTTAAAAGGTAATTTTTTAAGCGCAAGTAGAAATGCTTTTACAACTCAATTTTTCAAAAAATTAAAATAAAATGGAAATCTTATATTTAACTACTATGTGTAACCAAAAAAAAAAAAACTACTATGTGAACTCTCCTACAAGTTTATGTTCATAAGTGAAGAACCATAAACTATTAGGCTCAGTTTGGCAAGGCCAACTTATAAGCTCATATGACCAAACTAGACATTTTTTAATAACTACTTCAAGTAGCATTTGAGCTTATCATCTTTTTGATGTCAATTTTATCCTTATTATCGTATTCAAAAAGAAAAAAAATTAGTTAAAATATCTTTTTATGTCAACTAGCTATGAAGCACGGACACTCCTCAGCTTAGACATGTCCGACACCGACACGACACCGACACATATAATTACTCTGAATTATATGATTTTCTCAAATTATTAAAAGTGTCGGCGTGTCAGTGTTTGTGCTTGTCAGGTCATATTTAGCTAATTTTACTGAACATTACAAATTTAATCTAGTAGTTTATACACTATCAACTAGCTTATCCGCATTATAATCTGATTCAGCTAGTTTATAGGTTATCCGCTACTCCACTACTTTTTACCAAATAGAGTCTAATTTTTTTGATACAGAAAAAAGCTATAACGAGCTAGAAGCTAATCGAAGTTCAAAACCTATATTACATCTCAATTTAATTTGTTGTTCGATATGGAAACATTCTGTACGATCAAGATTGGATGATACCTGAGCGAGTGCGGGATTGGCGGTGCCGGAGAAAATACGAAGACGATTCTTGTTAACGAGATCATGAATACGAGTGTTTGGCGCCACTAGATAACTCGGAATGGAACTTGTACCACCGGTAACTGAATATTCAGTTGAACGGTACGGTTTTCCGTTTTCCAAATTGACAGATTCTACTACATTATTACATCTCTGAAATCGAAGAAATTGAAGATTCAGTTAAAGTAAAGAAACAAACTCAGAGAGATAGTGAGAGAAGGTTACTTACGACGGTGGCGGCGTTGCGGAGAGAGATGCGAGGAGTGATCGGAGAGAAGGAAGAGGAAGAAGAAATGAAAGAAGATTGAAGTAGAGTGGACATGATGAATGAATGGCGTAACACTCAGTAAACGGTTACGCTAAATTCGGAAGGAGGATTAGGTGGGTCTATTTATACTATCATTCCATTCATGTTTATCACAGTGTTAATTAGTTGGGTCCTAATCAATCATTCATTTATATTTTCCTCTCCTCTATCTTATCTTAACATATTTGGTAAATATTAACTAATTTTACATTTATTATGAAATTTATTTGACTATGATTATTTTAGTATTTAATAAAATTAAATGTATTTACAAAATTGCACGATGAAAACTTGTTTAATAGAAATAAAATAGTCATTGGAACTTGACCAAAAAAAAATAGTCCATTCGAAAAATAAAATTTATATTAATTGAAAAATATTATAAGAATGACATCCTTAAATGAGTAAAGTGGTTAACCATGTAATTGGACTCAAGTGGTTAATGAGCTTCACCAAACAAATGACCAAATTACGAAATGTTAAGGAGAATCTGAGTTCGATTCCTGAGTAGAACAATTTTTAATAGATTTTACTTACCTTTTGTTTGAGCTCTGGATTACTAAATGATATAAGTATTTTTCGTTTATATTCGAGACTGAAAATTGTATAATTTGTAGGGTAGGTTTAACACATATTGAGGTCTTAGACGAATTTTAAAATGAGACATTTTGAAGCTCATAATAATACCTTCAATAAAATTACTAGAACATGAAGTATTTTTATCATGTAAATGTTCAATGATATTTTATTAATTTTAGTATAATATGAAACCTTTTATCAAGTAAATTTGTATCAGTGGTAGAAAATAAGTCATTTTATCAAGTAGTTTTTTTTTTTATAGATTTTGCAGGCATAAGACGATTGTTTTGGTGGCCTTACATTTAGGTCAACCTTAATCATATGAATGAGAGAGCCTAATATGGAGAAAATTATGTTTGAGATGAATTTAAAGTTTGAGGTTGGTGAAACTATGAATGTTTAAAACCGAACCGACCCAATGGAATAAATCTTCATTCTTGTTATGAGCTCATCAAACCTTATTCCACTTGTTATTATTTCTTACCACCCTACTCCTTTTGTCTTCTTTGTTATTGTTTCATCAAACCTTATATGTGTTAAGGGAAGTGAAATAACAAATTCTTATGTCTCTTCATGGACAAAATATGATCTCAAATACTATGCCAGGTATGCTCTTCGTTGTTTTTACGATCATACGGGTAAAATGATATCTTGGAACAAAAATGACAGATGTATCTTCAAGTAATCACAAGTGACGATACTCTCATCCAAATTAATGGTAATTTAGCTACACAAATTAATTGTCAGATAATTATCAATTTTTTATTTATACCATAAATTCAAAAATATATTGAGAATTAACTACTGATAAATATTAACATCCCCAAGGGAGAGGGGCAGGGGTCTGTGTCAACACCTAATAACATTGAAGAAATAAAGAGTTTTCTTCACAAGTCACAGCTCTAACAAAATGAAGGAAGTAACATTGAAATTTAAAACCAAACAACCACCAACTAGAAAAGCCAACTTTGCTTGGATTTATGAGTGCTTCGGTTCTATACATTATTATTGTCAGTATTATTACATATGAAAACATCAACAGACATGGACAAAGTTACATGTGCTTAACTCACTGTCCTATTGATATGCAAATATTTCTAATAGAAAATCCAAGCATGTCCTGCAGATTAAGGCAGGATTTTAGTGTTGATGAATGTGAGCATATTTGAACAAAGGGTAGCTACTAGAGTATAGGTCCAGGCTTCATGAAGTAACTCCGTATGGAAGAAGTGCGGCAGCCACAATGCGACCTTCTTCATTCAATATGTTGTAAGTTGATGCTGCATTTCTCTACTCAATAATGGATGATAATAAGTAAATTAATAAATAATGTAACATTCAAAATTTAACGAGAAGCAGTCAAAATGGAAGTGTTCATATTTTTGGTTGGTTTCTCCCTTGTAACATTTGGAATTATCTGATGAGAATTGTGCTATGAGTATACCTTTAAGCCCCTTTTAATCTATATTAAAATCATTGTTCCGATAACTAATTATAATTGCAAATAATCTACTACTCCCTCGGGTCTCGAATATAAGAAAAGATTCATTTTTCAGGTTCATTGAATAAATGATGCATTTGATTTATATTATAGACCAGATACATTATTTATTGAATGAACCCTAAAAACTACAAGTAACATAATGAACAAAATACTACACTGATACACATATTTTAAACAGATACAATGATTATTTGGGGTACTTCAATAAATACTACACTAATGCACATATTTTAAACAGACAGCCAATCATATTCAATCATCCGTCCCATTGAAAACGAGTTTTTAAGAGGTACAATATGATATGATAAGATGGGAAAATATGATAAGACATATGTGTAAAATCTGATTACACTATCAATGCACCTTTTTCAAACTCACAATCTATAACTTCTATACATTGATTGATTCAAATAAAATGAAAATTATTCCCACCCTTAAATTGATACCCAGAACAATAATACCACAAATGACGCTGCTAAAATATACATCCTATGATTTTATTTCGATCCATCCAACTATATGTTGCACGTCAATTTTAAAGAGTTTGACATGTATAGATGTTAGCACGGTCAAACTCTTTCAATGACGTGGAAAAAGATAATTGAATGACATTGGTGAAATGATTTTACATTATAAACTACTTCCTAACTATTGGTATAAATGCTTGAATTCTCTTGTCATCTCTCAGAAACTCTCCTACTAACACTCCCTCAACAATCAAACCACATAGCCTATTTTCCAAAACCATTTACCGGATGACCGGTTCTGCTGGTGTCTAAAATTTTAATGATTTTTATTATTGAAACCTAATAAACAGTGCACCAACAATGCAAGGTGAAGTAAAACACAAATCTCACAAATTAAAGCAATCACATATACCGAGTCAACAGCTTCTAACTTCATGCCAGTCGACCGAATAAACCGTCTTAGTTCAGGATCAACATGCTGAATGTTCCGTCCGCATCCAACAATCAGAATCTCTGGCAAAAAAATTCTTCCAAATTTTAGTCAATATAGATCAAAGGCAGTTTGATACTTGATAGGAGGTAATAGCATCGATTTAGTAACATAATGATTAAAAAGCAGGGTCATGTAATTAATTCAAAACAATTAGCTAAAAGGGACAATAAATCCAAGAGAGAAGACAGTAGAAAATAGAATTAGACAAATTCACCGAGAAACTGTTTCAAATAATTGTGACAGTGGAATGTTCATCAGCTTTAAGGTCACAATATGACACTTAGAAACTACAAGTACATTTATAGGGATCATAGTATTTAATATATCAACTTGTTCCCAAGTAAATCATCAATTAAGCAGTTTTTATCTGTAGAAGAACACATTATCAAGTGCCCCCACTCCCCATAAAGCACCCAAATAGGAAAAATATAGAATTGCACCAAAAAAAGGGAAGATCAGAAAGTAAAAAAAAAAAAAAAAAAAAAAAAAAAAAAAAAAAAAAAAAGAAAAAAAGAGGAAAAAAAAAAAAAAGAATAGCAAAATTGAAGAATCCAACCTGGAATAGGGCGGACAATTTGAAAGAGTGACAAGCTGTAACAAAAAACAAGATGACAACAGATAAGATGTCAAAGCAAGATAAATAATACAAGCAAATATGGAACTAGTTGAACTAGATTGTTATGATGCATTTACTTCTTGATGTTTCTTCGCCTGCTTGGTGATTATCAGTTATCACACAATGATTGTTACATTGATTTTATCATAGAGGCTAATTGTTCAAACGAGTCATTGCCATTCATCAGAAGCATCATCTATTTTCTCTTATTAAAATTAGCATCATAAATACAATAATGCTACCATGGATGATGGACGAATAACTAATTCCACAAAACAAAATGGGATAAGCCATACAATAATTAGACTAACAATTGAGATAGCCACACACTAGAGAAGATTATATAATCTCGTCTTATTTTTTTGGATAGGATTAGGCATACAATAATTAGATGACCAATTGAGATAGCTACACATTAGAGAAGATAATAGAATCTCGTCGTAGAAATACGGTGAAATATACCAAATTGAGGGTAGTCCAATAGGTAGAGGCGAAGGAGACTGAATAAAACTATAAGTCAAACTATTAAGAGAGATTAAGTTAATTTTGCCTTTGGTCCTAACACAATACGAAACTTAATGGTTTCCACTAATTCATGTAGCTGATTCCACCTACTGCAAAAAGGTTTGAATATTGTTGTATCATCCATTTCATTCATTCTCAAAACCGATGATGATATACAAAACGACGAAGGATAATGAACGTATTAAGTACTATCCACGATAGAATTTTGCACAGTTTAAAAGTGGCAGTAGCATTGAAACATCAAAGAAAACAGTTGGTCCTACAAATATTGTTTAGACGGGAAAAGGAATTGCAAGAGAAAAGCAAGCACGTAGACTGAAGGAACAATTGCAAAAAAGAAGAAACAAACCTATCAGCAGTGATCTCTGAAAACTTTGTTGGTTTCCAAGACATGATCAAATTTCCAACACAAAGCAAACTTCCTTCATATTCAACTCCATTTACAGTAAATCCAGTGTCTTTAAACCTACAATATCATTAAACTCAGTACCATTAAATCTCTGCAACAACTATTGCCGATAAAACAATGATCTTAGCTAAAATTATTCACATTACATTAAAAAAAAAATTAACTCATTTCACATTCACCTCTCTTCCTTGACCCCATATCAAAACAATCATGTTAAGTCCCTTCAACAATACAATTATTGGCTATGATATAATGATCTTAGCTAAAAAAAATCACATTTTTTAAAAATAAAGATGACCCGTTTTACATTCAAGTCTTTTCCTTGAACCCCATATGAAAACTAACTGAAAATCAAAACTTTGAAACAGCCCATTATGCAAAATGGGAAAAAAATGTATGTAGAATGAAAAGAGGAAGAAGGTACCCTTGAAATCGGAGTTGGTCTTCGGGGACATTGTCAATGAGATTGATCTGATCGTATAAAGAGAAAGCGCGACGGAGAGAGGGCAAGGAATTGGGATGATTATTATGTGGAGAAGGTTTGTTGAGCTTGAGAGGTTGTTCGTTGCGGAGATTGCGTATGAGGTTTGGAAGCGCTGTTACTGCTCTTTGTCGAACAGCCATGATTTTGATTCTCTGACGTCTCTCTCACTTCCAGAAACTTGTTGTATTGTTTCTGGGTCTCAACAACCATCTCACGGGTATTGAACACAACGACCCGACCCGATTCAATTAATTTAATATGAAAATATGAGTTTTTTTAAAGTAAATTTTATGAGTTTTACCATTAATCTATTGAATACAAAATTATTTTATTACAACCGTTAACTTTAACCTCAAATGTCTATGGTGCACCAACCTTAAGAGTGGTCCACCATAGATCATATTGATTATTTTAATTTAAATCGTATGATCTTTTTTTTCAAAGGATGGATGTTGGATTATGCAGGTGTATTTTATCTTACGGTGAGTCAACAACAACTAATTAATTTTCCCTTTCTTCATCTTCTTCCTCCATCTTGTTTATCATCTTCAACATCACATTCATCAACACCGTCATCATCTTCATCATTTACCCAGAAAAATCTAGAAACATCAACCATCATTAACAACAACAACATCGCCATCAATTTCTATCAATTCCAAACACCACTAATTCAATTAAAATTCATCACCATTATCAAACATACAGCCGGTTTAAGGAAAAGAAGAAAAATTTCAAAATCCAGTCCCAATCCCAAATCAATAACAACCCGAAATTCTCCTTACGTTGAGTCCAAAATCTGAATCATAAAACACAAAGATGAAAAATCCAAATCAAAATCAATAACAAATTAAATTCAAACCCGGCATTGTCGCACAACAACAAAATGCAAACTCGGTATTGTTTAATTTTAATTTAAACAAGGAAAAACAAGTCAAATAATGCAATGTTTTTCTATAAGACGGAAACCAATCATTCATCTACAAACTCTCGGCCACCACCATTCTCACACAACCACCGGCGTTGTAAAACATCTATCGGCATTTTTTCCCTGTCTAAACACCTCTTCGTCTTCTCTTTCTCTTTCACACTCGAATCTCTCACATATCTCCCTTCTTGTTTGACAGAAAATATGGGTTTTTGATTTTTGGTCTGGGTATGGAAGAAAGAATGAGGAAAGTAAATATGGGCTTGGGTATGGCAGCTCGAAGGAAGAATCAGGACATGGGTATGATTATGGTGGGATTGAAAGTGAGAAATAAGGAAGTTGTAAGAGGAAGAAGCAAAAAATACCATGATGTAATTGATTAGAGTTTGAGTGGATTCTGAAGCAAACAAGGAAGGAAGGATAGAGTATATGTTTTTGGGTTTTGGTTCGTGAGAGAAGAAAATGATGGTGGTTTGGTGGGTGAGTTTGCATAGGACAGGGTGGTGTGGTTTGGTGTGTGGGTTTGGAGAGGATGAATGGGTTTAGGGAGATCTGGAATAAATTATGGTGTTGATGAAGATTAATACGTTGAAGATGATGAACAAGAAGAAGAGAGAAGATGATGAAAAGTGAACAAAATTAGGTGTTGACGGTTCACTATTAACTACAATGGACATGCAATCAAATGCTAAAATCAAATCAAAAATTTTAAACATTAAAAAATCAACGGAGGGGAGCAAATTGACTAACGGAGCAAAACAAGAGGGACTGAAATGTTGATTTTACGAGTTATGGGACCAAAATGAAAACAACAAATTACTTAGATGACCAAAAGTCCAATTAAGCCATATTTATATTACAAGCTGAATTAGATTTTACAAACAAAAAACGAGTTTAGTTAGTACACACCATTGATGTAAAACGAAGTTATACAATGCAAAAGTGTATCAATCTATAAGTATATGTGTCAGCTACTCTAAACCTTAAAATTTTATAACATGGAACTTCGTATTGATCTTGTCCTTCTGGGTGGAGTATATGTCAGAAGATTCGTCATTTGTTACAACTAAAGTGGGAGGTAAAGATTTGTCATACCTATCATAAAGTCGACTGGTCTTCTGATGTACTTGCATATTTAAGTTGTAGTTTGGGTTCTACTTTGATTGTGTCATGTCCGAATCAAATTAGTTATTTATTATTAGCTAATGTTGCTAGGTCAATATTCATCGGTTAATTTTTGTGTAGTTTCTACTCTCTTTTGAGCCTAACCCTCTTTTTAACAAAAAAAAAAAACTAGTTTCTTTTTAAATGTGATAACTCTACTAGAAAATCTAAAATTAAATATAATTGATATTTTGATTTTATTTTAAAAACTTTCAATAAATAATTTAAACTTGGGGCCATTCCTAAAAAAGAAAAAAAAAACTCGTTGACAACTTGTAGGTCAAGGATAAAAATGTGAAAATCGTTAAATCGGCTGCCGTAATAACTATGCTTTTTCCGGTGGGTTGAAGTGAAAGAGGGGAAATGGGTTATTGTTGTGGAGGTTGGCGTATGTTACAGATACAGAGTCGTCACAAGAAGTTAGTACATGGCATTGATACTGCTTTAGTAATGTTACCACTCTCACTTTCACCCTTTCGTCCTCTCTCTTCTTCTTCTTCTTCTTCTCTTCCATTCTCTTCCAACACCCATCTTTCTTCCTCCTATTCCTCTATTTCCCAAGTAACAGCAGAACAAGACCAACAACAACAAAAGTCACAACGAAAAAGCTCACAACTCGTTGCATTAGAATATGCTGAACTCAACCTCTCTAACAACTTGGTGAGTTATCTATCTTTTACTTCCAATTCCCACTTTAAATGGATAATATTATCATTTTCTCTGTTTTTTTTGTTGTCAAATTTCAGGATATGGGTCATGTCAGAATCAGGCAACATGTCAATCCCCTAAGTTCTTCTTTCTCTGTATGTTTATGTTCCTTTACTATGCCAATTCAATTGTTTTCACCTATAGTAGTTTATTTTTATTCATTCTATGGTTAAATATGTTTATAGTTCATTTTATTATCTCAAATTTTGTTTTTAGTACATGTACTTTGTTCAGTCTCTAAGAATTACAAAACTGCATGTTTTCATTCCCTATTAAAGGATGTAATTTTGTAATTTGAAAGACTCATAAATGGGTACAAATACTAAAAACAAAAAAATGTAACTTTTATAGGGTCGAAAACCAAAACAAACAAAAAAAATGATATTTTTATAGGAGCTGCCAACATATTTTAACCATTCATTATAAGTTAAATTATATGTTCGGTCCCTTATGTTTATTTTACGTTAAGTCGGTCTCCTATATTTAAAATGTTCAAGTTGGACCCTTACGTAACCGATGTCAGCAAAAGTTCGTCATTTCCGTCAAATTTCGAGTTAACTCACTCTAAAATGTCCAGGTGACACCCCCTTAAGTTATCCATGTGTGCGTCTCTGTTAGCCACGTGGACGGTTTAAACGTAAATTTTACTGAAATGACTAACTTATTATAACATTAGTAACGTAAGCATCTCTGTTAGTAACGTTAGAACCTTTTTAAACGTAGGGGACTGACTTGAAACCTAAAATAGACGCAAGGGACCAAACATACAATTTAGCCTTCACTATATTATATAAAATCCTGTGGTTAAAATGTGTATTTTTTTGTCTCTCTGCATTATATTTGTGTGCCACATATATATAGTTTGATAACTACATCTTCCGTCCTTTTACACGTATCTAATCATTTTTCAGCATTTTTTCACACCAATTTTAGGAATGGTATATTGATAAGGAGAACCGGATAAACAAACCAGACATAATAGGCATTTTGTTCATGAATCATTCTGCCTTTCATTGTTTATGAGGGGGTCCCTTGCTTTCGTCTAATGATTATTTTTCTTGATAGACTCCTGCACCAGTACCAGACTGGAACCAGGTGTTTGCAGACCCTGCTCTGCCACTCATGGTGGATATTGGATGTGGTAATCTCAATTTCATTGATAATTGGTATCTTTATTTTGTTTTATGCATTTGTTCTTGATTGTTGGATTTAGCCTACATGTTATTGATTGGCATTGGCTTGGATACCATCTATGTGGAAGTTGATAATTTACATGATCTGTTATTGAGTTTGAATTTCACCCTTTCTGTTTTATTGAACCAAAACATCTTATAATCAAAGTGTCAAATATTTTTCGTGAACTCTTTTACCCTAACATCAGGATGTGGTAAATGAGTAGGCGTGTTCTCAAATAGCAGCTATAGCGTATCACAATTTGAATCAATCACTATTGTTTTGCGATACGATATTTAGTACAAAGTGTTGTCAAATAGAGGCTATTATGACGCTATAGCGTTGTACCATAGAATTTGAACAAGCCGCTATTTTCCGCAATCCACAATTGGCGACATTGTGATAACTCTAAGACAATCAAATCATCATTTCACTACCTGATAAACAGCACACTTACTCGTTCAACTATATCTGTTGCTTGAAAATAATGACAGGCAGTGGTAGGTTTCTTATGTGGCTTGCAAAAAGAACACCTAAAGTGAGAAATTATTTGGGATTGGAAATACGGCAAAGGGTAAGGAAATAATTTTCTTTCTGTCACTTTTTGATTTGTCTGCCCTCAATGATTACTCCCTTCCCTTCCAATATACTTTGATTTATCATCCTGTTATGGCACATTCAGCTTAGAATAGAGAGATATCGTCAGTTTGATTATGTAAACTTTTATTTCATCTGCAGATGGTGAAGCGTGCTGAGTTATGGGTAAAAGATCTAGCTCTGGATAACATGTACTATGAATCCGAAAACTTTATTTAGATGTCGAAGTAAATTATATACATGCATTATTTTTACCAATGCTGAAATAATAACTGTTTTTTACACTAAATTGCAGACATTTCTTGTTTGCAAATGCCCCGATTTCTTTCAAGCAGTTGGTAGAATCATATCCTGGACCCTTGCAGTTAGTTTCAATTTTGGTGAGTCTCTCTAAAAGCACTAAAAAGAGAAATTGGGTGTCACTGACCTAATGGCTGGATTTGGATTGCCTGGAGTCACAATCCCACACATTCACGTATTCAGCAAATTGGTATCCGTTGGATCAAGATCGGATGATGCAAAAAGCAATTTTTATAACTTTAAAACACCGAGCTTGAAATCTTTGATCCAACAACCGCCAACTTGTTGACTGGGTGAGATTGTGACTGCAGGCGATCCAAGTCACTTGTTGGCTACATTGTTGATACTTAAAAGGTGGACATGCAAAGGTCTTTTATTTATAGTTAATGATTTCCCTCAACACATGCAGTGTCCAGACCCTCATTTCAAGAAAAAACATCATAAAAGAAGAGTTTTGCAGAAGCCTTTGGTTGGTGCTATTGTAGATAATTTATCTCCTGGGGGACAGGTATACTTTCTGCATGCTCTAATATATAGAACAGTTGGTATCATAAAGATTGTGTAGTTAACTTGTTAACTAAAACTACAACATGGTACAAGATATGATGATATTTAGACTCTATTTCTCTCCCCTGTTCTGACTTTCCCTCTTAATGATATTACGGTACCGTTTGGCCAGACTTTTTTTCAGTCTAAAAGCTACTTTAAAACAAAGTTAAAATAAAGCCCTTTAAGAAAAAAGCTAAAGCTGTTTGGTTTCTTTATTTTTTTTTAGTTCTAAAGTTATTTTTTAAGTTAAAAGTTGTTTGGCAAAATATTGTATAAAACTTTGAATTTATTACTTTTTTGGTGGTGTCCGAGGTTCGAACCCGGGACCTTGCATATATTTATGCATTGTCTATATCAACTGAGCTAAGCTTGCGATGACAAAACTTTGAATTTATTATGAATTAACATAATAAATAAAAAATGTTTAAAATATTATGAATAGTTTGTTTCTTCTTTTTCAATTATACCGTATAACAAATTTTGTTATAAAATAACATATTTTTGGTGTCATTTAAAAAGATAAGAATTTATATTATATGATATTATATTTGTTACATTGTTGGTGTCATTGAAAAAGATATGTTTAGTTTTTTAAATAAGAAAAAGATATGCATAATTAGTTACAATATAAATGTGTAAAATATATATAAGTATAATTTTTTTAGGCATCTATACTTGTACTATTAATTAAAATCAAAATTTTATAAAAATAATTATACGCATTATACAACACTAAAAAAATTATATGCATTAGCGTAACAAAAAAACAGATATACGGACATAAATTATTACTCTAAACGCTAATGTGTGTGTGTATATTTGTGAGGTTGAAGAAAGGGTAAAAATATTTGGTGTCATTATTCAATGACAACATGAATAAAAATATTTGTTAGGTTGTGATAATTGAACGATATTGAAATTAAATATACAAGTGATAAAAAGATAATAAAATTTATTCAAAAATAGATAATAAAATTAAATGGACCCTCCTTCAAAAAAAAATATATGGACCGGTTCAAAAAAATAAAATAAAATTAAATGGAAGAAAAAAGCAAATTGAAATATAATATTAAAAAATAAAAGAAAAAATATTAAAAAAGAAAAGAAAAAGTTGCCGGCGTGAGTTGAAGAGAGGTGTTTGTGAAATAAATTGCGGAGAAGTAGTTTTTTGAAGTAGCATTCAACAACTTTTAGTTAAAGCTCATTCTATTTAATTTTATGCATTCTAGAAAAAGAACTTTTTTTTAAGGTACTTTATTGATATTGTGTTTGACCTAACTTCTCCTTAAAAATGTAAAGAAACTGAAAAAAAGCCGGGCCAAACGGTGCCTACATACCTGCGAGAAGACTTAAGATATTCGTTTTCCCTTTTGTGGTTGTGTTTTTGACAGGTGTTTGTACAGTCTGATGTTGTTGAAGTGGCACTTGACATGAAAAACCAGTTTGATGAAGTTGATGCACTTAGTCACATAGATGCTTTGAACTCTGATTTATTGTGTGACAGTGAAGGATGGTTATTAAGCAACCCTATGGGGATTAGGACTGAGAGAGAGATTCATGCGGAATTCGAAGGAGCAAAAATCTATCGAAGGTTGTACGAGAAGAAGCACACGTGAATGATTTGTCAAGCTTGAGTGCAATCATGTCCGTTCCAGACATTTTATTGTGTCTGATGATGTGTTCGTGCATTTTAATGTTCAAATTTAACCACAGGAGAAAAGTATGCATGCTCTTAGGATGCTTACAAGTATTTTCTCTAGATATTGGTTTTTCTTCTTTTTTTATAGTGGGTTATGTATTTTGTGATAATTATTTATTTGTAACTTATTAAAGTTTTTTCATAAATAATTTTTTTAGGTGTTATTGAGAAGTTAGATGAAACAGGTCTATGAGTAAAACTATTTGATTTTTTTCTTTTCATAAAGTGCTTGCTAAAATGCTTATTGAAAGGATCTTTTGCGAAGTTTTGTGTTGCATGTGTATTTTATAAAGGGTGCTATTTGATTGTAAGGTCTAGAGGTTTGCAATCTGATATACTCACCATTTCTCTCCAGATAAGTCACTAATTTAACTATTATCAAGGTACGTTTGGTGTGTCAGGATAAGAAACATGATAGAATAACTTTATTATATTATGTCTTGATCCAGAGTCTGGCAACACAACATTTGAAACTTGTCATATCTTGTCTCATTAGTTCAAATTTCTACCCTAAATATGAGCTGAGTTAGAATCCAGCGTGTTAGGCTAAAAAAATAATTTACCAACTTAGCCCTATGAAACATAAATCAAAATAAAATTTAAATAAAATATAACTTGATATTAATTTATAAAAATAAAAATCTTAAAAATATGTATGACTTGTCACAAGAGTAATTATGTAATTTGCATAATATAAAAATTTCAAATCACTCTATATATGTATGACTTTTTCTATCACTCATATTTTTTAAATACAATGTATATGCTCCGAGGCCACCTAAGTAGGAGGTCCTTGATGAGGTTGTTGCTGAGGAGCAGGGAGACCGCCAACACCTACACATTAGCTCATTTAGGGTGCATCAAAGACAATATCAGAAGTATCATGGGCGATGTTGAGAAGTCTGACTTGACTGAGTTTGGAGGAGATTCTGCAAGAGATTCAAGGATAGATGATCTATTGTCGAAGGCGTAGGAGTGGTGCTGCTACCCAATAGTTTTATGATTTTTCGACTTATATAACATTTGGATAATTTATGTTTGAATATGTTGACGTAACCTTTGAATATTGGTGGTACTTTGTTTAATTTGTGTTGTTTCATACGTTTTCATTAATCTTTTTGTACTACATGTTATGTTTTGATGCATATTTAAATTAATCTAGATTCTTCGATTTACCAAAAAAAAGTGTTACTAATCAACACAACTTATATTTTTGTGTTGACACAATTCGGATTATATAATTTAAAATGTATTAATTTATACACAGTAATTCGTCTTTGAAATGGTCTTTTGGAAAGTTTGACATATTTCGGATTATAACATGTGTCATACCCCATTTTTTGACCTAAGGTCCCATTGACACGCGTCGCTCGACCCTGATCGGTCTTTGACTTTTTAGTAAAAAATTCGGCAAAGAGGTATTTTAAAATACCTCATATTTGATTCCGAGTCAGGCCATCTTCTCTCTTTATTTTAATTTTATTCATTTTTAATTTCCATCTTATTTTTTTAAGAAGATTTTATTTTATTTTATTTATTCTAATTTTAATCTTTATTTCTTGTCATTTTATTTTTTATTATGAACCTTATTCTTTTTTACTTTTACTCTTTATCCTTTTTGTTTATTTTTTGTCCAAAATAATATAAGAGCCTGTTACGCGTTCCTCATCTGCAACACAAATCCAGGAACAAATTCTCGTCCCAATCCGCAATCAAGCACAAGTTTCTGCTCCTCTCAACAAACCCTAACCCATGATTCCTGCCCTATAAATAGAACCTGCATAACACAGAAACAAGGGAACAGAATCGTACAACAACAAATTCATAAACCCTTAAAAATCCGAATCGACAGCGACTGTCATATAAACCAGTAACATAATCAAACAACAACAGTTTCGACACAGCACCAAAACATCAACGTAAACCAGCCACGATTCAAGACGCAACCGTATCCAATCAACAAAGACGGATTCGAGCCAAGCCGGAACAGACACAGTCAAGCAAACCGAAATCAGGCTCAACTCACAGCCAAAACTGAATCGGATCCTTGAAGAACCACAAAAGGTAGTTTTTTTTTTCTTCTTCTTGTTCTTTAGATATGGGGTGTTTTAACTGTTGTTTAGGAGTTTTGAGTGAAAATAAGGGTAGAGAAGAAGGAAAGGAAGAGAATAGAACAAAAGAATTTAAAAAAAAATAAGTTTAGGGTTCCGGCGTGGTTGCGCCGCCGGAACCCGTCTTCTGGAGAAAGGTGATGAACACCTTGAATGTCCAAAGAGAGCGTGGGAGAGAAGAGTACAGGAAGAGAGAGAAGACTTATGGGAAAATGAAAGAAACTTCTCCCACCTCCTATTTATAAACCCCATTAATTGCATGCGCGTGGCTGTACGGTCTTACCATGCACCCACGCGCCCTCTATCCTTTGATTATTGGTCAGCAGCCTTTGACCCTCCTTTCCAGGATGAAATCTAGGTCGTCTGATCGATCAGACGGCCCATTCCCAATCCCTTAAACCCATGACTTTAGCCCACAAGCCGACCCAGTTACTCAACAAACCGACCCGGTTCGGTTCTTATGCCTTGGCCCAACTGTTTTCTTTTCTTATTTTGTTTTACCATGCACCCCCCTTTGATCATTGACTGCACCCCCCTCCTGTGTTACTTTTTTGTTATTTTCATCTCTTTGTCATGCATTTCGTTTTACTTATCATTTTATTTTCCGCATCATATCTTATTTATATGTGCCATTATCATCATCATTTAACTATTGTCTTTTATTTTTACCGCATGTCATTAGATTGTATATTAAGTTTTGATGTAATTTATTCGTTTTTGTACGGAACTTAGAATGTAAATTAGGTAAAAATGTAACTATTTATTTCCGTCATTTATTTCCGCTATAGCATGTACCATAGGCTTTGATGTAATAGTTGTAGTGCATGTGTGCGTGCGTGGATGTATGCCTTTTATCTTGTTTCTAGCTTAGGTTAATGGTCTTTGTGGTGATCGTCACCACAAAGTACCTACGTTTTTATTTCCTTACTCCGATAGTTTTACTTTTTAGTTTAATTATTATTGTTCAAAAACAACAGAAAACATGCAAACAAAAAATCACAAAAATTATTTTTCAATAAACCTTGATTCCAAAATCAAGTGATCCGTTTATTTTATTTCTTTCATAAATCAAAATTGCAATCAACTTCAATCATATTTTAAGTCATTTTCTTTTATCATAAAAAATACCTAATAAAAAACACACAACCAATCAAACGTCAATTTTTACCCCGAACTACGAGGTTTTGATCCCTCACGGGTACGTAGGCAAAGGACACTCGTCCTTCCAAATCAATAAAAAATATAGATAAATTAGGTCTTTATTTTAAATCACTTTGATTCCATTTCTATTAAACAAAGCAAGTCTATAGCACATTAATTAAATAAAATGTTCAATCGTGAAATGACAATTTTTTTTTTTGTTTTTAAGCAAGTATTAGACGAATGTTCATTAGATGACGAATGTTTTTAAGCAAGGAAATGACGAATGTTTTTTTCATGATTGCAACTAGTCCAATCGAAGGAAATGACAATTTTTTTTTTTTTGTTTTTAAGCAAGTATTTTTCATGATTGCAACTAGTTAAATCGAAGGAAATGACAAAAAAGAAATTTTGTTTTTAAGAAAAAGTCTTAGTCGGACATGGTTATAATCCTTTGAATTATGTACCTACCAATAAATGTAACCTAAGACTTTGCTATATAAGAAATGCGGTTTCAAGGTCAGTACAAAAAACTTAAGCAAAAAAAGAAATGCGGTTTCAAGGTCAGTACAAAAAACTTATCCAAAACACGCCCAATCGAAGGAATTTTGTAGCACAAAAAAATAAGACATCTTTGACTTTGCTATAAAAACCTCGAATGATAAACCTAAGACTTGCTATATAAGATACTCCGATAAAGCAAAAAAAGAAGAGGAATAATAACACTTCAGATGGACTCTAACTCCGATAGAAATGCGGTTTCAAGGTCAGTACTAGTAGTACCTTACTCTTGTATTGATTTTTATTCTTTTTTAGCATTTATGTTCAAATCCTATATGTTTCTCAACCTTTGTTTTGGATGTGAAACAGCAATAAAGAAGTGTTTAAAGATTTGGCAGAAATCTTTTATAAAATGTTCACCACTTTAGCAACCATGGTTGCAGTGAAGTGCACACATTCTGGGGAGAAGTTCTTCACACAACACTATACTATATACTCTGCAAGTGTGTACATGGTTATGGCATTTTTCATGACTTGGATGCTGCAAACTCTCTTACAACATCCAATTCCCAATGTTTCTTTCCCAATTTCACTCTTACTCTTGTTGGGGTCTGCTGTTTCTTTCTTAGCTTTGATACTGATTTCACTGAGCATTGCTGTGATCAATTTGGTCTTGTGGGTCCCTGTTTTCACTTTTGTTGTCATCTTCAATAAGTATCAACCAGAACTCATCAAAGTACTGTCAGAGAAAATCAAACAGATTTTTGAGAGGTATATCAAAACTCCACTGCAACTTAGAGGTCGATTGCCGGTGTAGATTGTAGAGCGCTTAATTATATGCGTAAAAAAAAAGCATGAATCTATTATATATGTACCAGATTAGAAGATGTAATTGACTGGGCTTTATGTTCGTTCTAATGTTCCGACATGAATACCTGGATGAATGCATGTGAAACAGGAATAATAAAGAAGTGTTCAAAGATTTGGCAGAAATCTTTTATAAAATGTTCACCACTTTAGCAGCCATGGTTGCAATGAAGTGCACAAATGATGGGGAGAAGCTATTAGCACAAAACTATACTCTATTTTTGTGCTCCAAACTCTCTTACAATTACAACATCCTAATTTTCCCAATTTCACTCTTACTCTTGTTGGGGTATGCTGTTTCCTTTCTAGCCTTGACACTGATTTCAGGGAACATTGCTCTGATCAATTTGGTCTTTTGGGTTCTTATTTTCACATTTGTTGTCATCTTCTATAAATATCAACCCAGCAAAGTACTGTCAGAGAAAATCAAACAGAATTTTGAAAGGTATATCGAAATTCCGCTGCAACTTAGAGGTCGATTTGCCTGTATAGATTGAAGAATGCTTAATTATATGAAGAAAAAAAAAGCACGAATTTATTATATACTCTGTGCCGCCAGCTTAGTAGAATGTAATTGATTGATCAAAAAAAGGAGAATGCAATTGGGTAAATTTTGTTTTAATTTTATGTATTGTGTTTTATTTGATTTTCTCGATTGTTTGTCCCCCCTTGGAGAAAAAACAAATGAAGGTACCTATGATTAAGACCATAATTGATTTGGACCATAATAAAGTCTAGTTATATCATATGTTGCGTTTACTTTTGATTTGGACCATAATACTACTTTGTCTTTATATATAAAATTCTTTTGATAAAAACATAAGAATTAAGAAAAATATTTTTGAATTAAATTTGTCAACAATGTACCGTTCTTTTTCCAAAATTATCTTTCAATTATTAAGAGAGATATATGATTGATCTATTAAATTTCTTCATTTAGTTAGAGGTATTTTTGTGAAAAATTAACTAATGCATCTTGATATTTAAAGAGGTTCTTATAAAAAGAAACAACAAATTTTGATAAAGGAGTCTTATAAATAAGAGGTAGTAGTAGATAACACTCACCCGCACTTACTCATACACAAGGCAAGAGATGACTTTAGAGGGTTAGAAAATGTTGTTTTTACTACTTTATCAAGTATTTGACTTAATGTTTTCAAGACAAATTTTTTTTTTAAATAACCCTAGAACATTTGTTAGCATGATAAATATCAACTAAGAAAGTGAGTCAAATAAGTAAAATGTAATTCGACTTGGAAGAATGTAATTGACTGAATTTTATTTTCATTTTTATGCACTGTATTCTATTTGATTTCATTTTTATGTCAATTTATTCGAATCTTCCCTTTGTCAAAGTTTATGCTGATCAGTTAAATGGATCTCAATAATGTACGGTGAAATTGGTCCCATCATATTAGTTTGTTTTTGGTCGGATACGTTGTTTAAACAAAAAAATCAATTTATATCATACAATACATTGCGTTTAATATGTGTTGAAGTTTATTTTGGAAGAATTTGTGTTGAAGTTGTTGATAATTGTTTGGGAAGAGACTTAGAACACAGAGGAAAAAACTGTAGTTGGTCATATAAAATCTTGGAAAAAGCCACCCATTCCACTCGACTTAGGAATTGCGCTTGTGTGACATAATATCGCACATTGACTAATTCAAGTGTGACATGTGACAATACAATATTTTTAAGGGTCTTGTTAACGAATGCTCCTGAAACACTCTTTAAGCATGATAAATTAAGTAAGAGAAATGCTAGCAACACACCTTCTAACACACACTTTTCAACACACTCTCTTTGATTGGTTAAAATTCACATGAGTCCCACCAAATCATGTGGGTCCCATATAAATTTGGTGGGTCCCATGTGAATTTCAACCAATCAAAGAGAGTGTGTTGAATTTCTCATTAAGTAATTGTATTTTTTTAAAATGTCAAAGTTTTCAATTTCCAATGCACTAATTACATAAACTTTTATAAATATATTTTCTTTTATAAGTAATTATTTCCAATGCACTCTTTAAGCATGTTAAATTAAGTAATTATTCCCTTTTTATTAAACATAAAAATATGCGAGAGAGACAGAGAGAAAAAATAATTGAATTAACTTATGTATTACAATTGGATTGACTAATGTCAATAACATTTCTTCCTTAATGTCACACAAGTGAAGTCCTTCGATTTCCAATGGAGCTCACTTTTTCATGTAAATAGCAAGGCCCGGATCAGTAACTCTAAGGCTCTAGACCCCGATTTTTTTTTCATTTACTTTGATAAAACTATTTAAAAAAAAGAAAGAATGATCTATGTGGATTAGCTATCACTATGTGGGACTAGGGGTGTATATGGGTTGGATCAACCCCAGAAAACCGTCAAATCCATCCAAAACAACGCAAAAAAGTGGGTTGCGTTGGGTGATTGGGTGTATATAGTTTTGAAAAAAATGAGAAACCTGTAAAAAAAATAATGAAAATTGTTGTATACACATGTTATAAGGCTGAAAAACACCAGTAAAAGACGAAAATGCCCCGTGACAGTTAACTGTCGAAAAAAAGAATCGGCTACTTCGGCAGTTAACTGTCAATGAAAAAAGGGGAAAAAAAAGGAGGAATGGAATTGTCAAAGAGAGCAAAAAGTTGTACTTTTTGCAAGAGAAGGGGCCACAATGTTGCAACTTGTCCGGACAAAGAAAGTTTTGTTCAGCCAACAATCACCAAGAAGAGGAAGAATGAAGATCAAGCACAACAAAATTTGAATCCTGTTTTTTATCTAAAGTCTTCTTAGTATCAGGCTGAGTATGTTTTAGTAATCTTGGAATTATTTTTTTCCTGTTATACTGGTTAATTGTTGTTGCAGGCTGAATATGTTTTATCAGTCTTGGGATGACTTTTTTTACTGTTATTTTGTACGCCGTCATTTGAGTTTTGGTTCTATTTTCAATTTGAACACCGTTTTTTTAAATTTGGTTATATTGCTATCAATTTGAAACGCCGTCATTTTGAGTTTTGGTTTTATTGTCAATTTGAACACGGTCATTTTGAACACCGTTGTTTTGAATTTGGTTATATTACTATTAATTTGAACACCGTCATTTTAAACGCAGTCATTTTGAATTTTGGTTCTATTGTCAATTTGAATACGGCCATTTTGAACACCGTTGTTTTGAATTTGGTTATATTGCTATTAATTTGGACACCGTCATTTTAAACGCAATCATTGGAACAGCGTAGTTTTGAACACTGTAACATAAGCCGGCTCTTCACCAATTTTTACATTGAAATATTGATGTTTTTGCAAGTAGCATGTGTTATGAGAGTGAGTTTGATGTGAAAAAAAAATTGTGTTTCAAAGAAAAAACTCTAAAACGTCAAGAAGAAAAAAAAAAGGAACAATAATAAAAGTAGAAGATGTTAAATAAAAATAGGAGCATTAATTATTCCTTATCATGCACAATCTTACACACATTAGAAAAAACTCATTTAAATATTACACTAACTTATCAATAAAACATGCACAAACAGCA
>Ga0228710_1004116_pt1 | contig 22958 bp, 15 predicted proteins | sample MedpolnodulmetaG_FD_177995 | JGI IMG/M metagenome (GOLD analysis project Ga0228710, IMG submission 177995) | Root nodule microbial communities from Medicago polymorpha collected in Santa Monica, California, United States - pink nodules | ecosystem: Host-associated > Plants > Roots > Nodule...
TAGTCAGTGATGACCTATTTAACCTTGGGGTAAAACAAAACAAAACCACAATAATTGAAGGAGCACAACTAGCCAACAGGTAAGAGTTTTGGAATTAATGTTGTTCAGTACAAAGTACAGATGCAAGATCACCATGCTATGATGAAAAACCACAGGGCCTTTTATATGCAATCCAATCCTTTTGTACGACATATATTATGCTTGTTTGTTTTGTTGCATGCTTTGAAAGTTTGATGTTTGTACCTTTGCTACTTTGCACAAACTTGTTTGCACTTACATGCATAATCTCACATTTACACTTGTATGCCGTTGGATATAACCCTTGCCCCAGTTTAACTATTTTTAAACGGCTTAAATTAATGCACATAACTAGCATAGTTTGTATTGTATCCCCAATTGTTTCTGCTATACATTGATTCTGTGTGATTCAGCTTGGACCCACTGAATACCCTGCAAATAAGAGAATAAAATAATGATAGAGATTTGCTGACATAGCACATAGTGGATTCTGTATGACTTCTTTATTATCATCTGAACCATAGTTCACATTTACTGTCTGTAACAAAGTGCTTCAGTGTCCAATTGCTAAACTACTTGCTTTCTTTTTGTCGGGATTTGAACCTCGAACTTTTCATATATTATGCACTATCTCAATCAACTGAGTTAAGTTCATGAGGATAAACTATCATTAATATATTCACATATTTTACTTTGTTGAGAAGAATTTTCATTAGCTCTAAATCCACAAGCTTGATAAATTTTAAATTAAGTTAATGGTAAAATTGATTTTCGAAAATATTGGTCAAAATACTATTTTCTTTTTGCACATTAGCAATTACATATTCAAATTTTTTAAATATCATTTAAAATGGTCCGTCTATTAACCTCTATCGTCGTTTCAATCTATTAGCCTCTATAGAGGGAAACCAAACCAAAACTCTCGAAAAGAGAAATCGAAACAGAAAAACAAACTAATGAAAACGAAAATTCGGGACAGTCTCTAAAAAATCCTCACTGACAAAAGGAGAAAAAGCAGCCCGCCATTACTAGCAGATTAGTGTACGAGAGAAACCTAAACTTTGTAGGCAAATTAGAGACTATTAACGTCCCGTTATAGTCTCTAACGAAAATCAATAGACAGACTATTTTGACCGAAACTTTAAGGTTTTAGGGACGTATTTGCCAATTTGCATAAAATTAGAGACTATTTTGACCGAAGAAGTATTTTTTTAATTTGTTGGTTTAAAATACCTGTCTATTCATGGACTTATATTTTTTACTGTCATGAAGATACTGATTCTCCCATATTGTTTGTTGCAGTTGCTGAATTTCTTGGGCCAGCTATTTTTCGTGGTTCATGAAGAGACAAATCATAATAATTCTACTTCTTCATTTTCTTTAGCACAAGATTTTGATGCCAACTGGCACTACCCTATTTCATATACCTTCCCCTTCTGCCTATAAAAGGAGCAAACATTGTTACCTCTCACAACATATCACAACTTACCACTCTTTATAAGTGATTCTCAAACCAAAACTAGCTTATTAATTGTTCCTTTCCTACCTTGAATTAATTAAGAAATGGCATCTAGCTCAATGTCAGCTTCTGGCTCATGGAGTGTTAAGGAGAATAAAGCCTTTGAAAGAGCTTTAGCTGTTTATGACAAAGACACACCAGATCGTTGGTACAATGTAGCTCATGCTGTTGGTGGCAAAACTCCTGAGGAAGTTAAGAAACATTATGAACTTCTTGTTGAGGATATTAAACATATTGAGTCAGGGAAAGTTCCATTTCCAAATTACAAGAAAATTTCAGTGTCTCATGAGGAGAAAAGGTATCATAATTAATAGATTAAATTGATAGCTTCATATTCCTACATGTTGCTTGTTAAATAATTAAACAGAAGTTTATGAAGCAATAGTTAAATATAACTACTATAACTTTGTAATCAACTTTTTTTATCTGATTTTCCTAAGTTTACTGTTTGATTAATACTCTTTACTTTCTTTTATAGGATGAGGAACATGAGCCTTCATTGACCAACAAGTGCAATCAACAACAACAAGTTTTATTTTTTATTTTTGTTTTTTCAGTTTCAAGTATCCTAATTAATGGTATTGAGGGGTGTTATGTCTCAAATAGTGCTAGTGTAATAGCATTAGAGTATTAGTCATAAGAATCATATTTTACTATGATTCTATGCTTTACTCTCTTTTCTTTTTTTGGATAAAATTCCATCATTTACTTTCTTGTTATGGAAGCAGCCTAAGAGAATCAACAACTGTTTCACCTCCTCGTTCTTAATAAAGTTGTAACATTTCTTGTTTAATTATCAAATATCAATAACATGTATCATTTACTTTTACATAGGAAAATGTTAGTATATTAGTTTAGTATTTTTCATTTATCAAGATTTGAATTCCGATCTTTTAACTATTTCAATTTCATTAACTCAAATTAGTTAAACTACTCAACCTTCTGAATATCATTTACATGAAAAACAATTGCAGCTGGTAAATGATGAATATATATCATAATAATATGGAATCAGTGGTTTAACAATTATACTTATCAAGCACATAGAAACATGATGATTTGCTATTGAACTTTCATTGATAGTACTTATGTTTGGCTATTCATTTGCTTAAGCTTATTTTCTTTTATTATTTCATTTTAGAAGCATGTAGTCGTTCGTCACACTATTTATCATGTGTCATGCTAAATTATCACATTTGAATCATAATTATAATATTATTACGAGTGCTAACTAAAGTCAATGGTAAGAAAAAAGCTCTATCTTTCTTCTTTAAGAATGGAATAATGATTCCGATTGGTTGGAGAGGAATGGAGGAGAGAGAAACAAAATCTCTTGAGCCAAATTTAACATGGGCACAATTTTTCATTTTTAACGTCAAAAATTTCAGTTATTACGAATAAAAAACTAAAAATCAACAATTCGAATAGACGGCTACAAGGCCCGACGCCTTGTTGATCCGCCTTGTTGATGAGGGATATGACCTCCCGTAGAAAAAGTGGGGAGATTCTGGATCAATCTTATTGATGGCATAGATGGAATTTGTTTCAAGAATGACAAGAGTAAGATGTATCCCTTTAATTATACAATAAGAGCATATCCTGACCAAGCTTACACACGAAACCTTTAACAAATTGCCCATTATAGTTGTTTCAGATAATGTCATGATAAAAACGTGAGTTTACTCAAAACAACATAATTTGGGGGATCCGCGGATAAAATCTGTCAGGAGCAAGGGACAAGTAGCTCAATGGATACCTGTAATAAAATAAATGGATATTTTAGTTAGTAGATACGTAAGCATATTTATGACAATAAGATGAGGACAAGTTTTACATACCCGATTCTCAATAGGGAAGAAAAAAATGAACTCATACCCATTCATGAATCCATAGTGAACCTAGGATTTTCTCCAAATCCATGACCCAAACTCAAATCTACGACTAAAAATTAATTTCCACCATTTTTCTATTAATCTAATATATTTGAAGTATAAAAATACAATTGAGGAACCTATTCCTCTCATATATTTATTTAAAGGTCCCTCTCATATTTTTTTTATTATTAAGAATGGCGCTCTCCAACGAAATCGATATTATTAAGAATATCGATATTCACGTACTCACAGATATCTTAAAATCTTTTAAATATCTTTTAACAACACATCTCCATAAATATATGATAAACACGAATATCATTTTTCTCCGACGAAATGAGTAGCAGATCCGTGCCTACAATACCTTACATTTCATAAAATTAAATTAATAACATAACCCTAAATGAAAACTAAAAGAAAAATATACATATCTATATTTTTTTAATGTTTTATTGTTACATTATTTGTTTTTTTATAAATGTTTTATTGTTTACATTATTTGTTTTTATAAATATTTTGTTGTTAAAAAATTTAAAAATTCAAATACACACCCATTTTAGCAAATGAAAATAAATAGCGCCTCCACCAATTCAAAAACACCACCCTTTATCCTTTCAGATCTTACAATCCCATTACCATGGAAGACTCACAAGAACCCTTCTCTCAATCCCAATCCGAAACCTACCTCGCCGGTTTCGTAATGGCCAACATCGTCGGCATTAAACACTACTCCGGCACCATCACCGGCCGCGAAATCCTCGGCCTAATCCGCGAACCTCTAAACCCATACGACTCCAACGCCATCAAAGTCCTCAACACTCAATCTCTTCAAGTCGGTCACATCGAACGCGCCGTCGCCGCCGCTCTCGCTCCTCTCCTCGACGCTCACATCATCCACGTCGAAGCCATCGTCCAAACCCGCTCTAACAATAACAAATTCCGTATCCCTTGTCAGATTCATATCTTCGCTCATCAATCTGCTTTTGATGCTGTTCATGACGCTTTTAACGGTTCCAATGTTCATTTCATTTCGTATAGTGATCCTTCGTTTACTCTTTCTCATTCCGCCGCCGTTAAAGAAACACGCGCTGACACCGTCAGCGCTAATTCTGCAACCGTAACTAACTCAGGAAATAGTAAAAACCTAGACCAAATCTTCAAACTCCTTCGAGAAAACCTAGCTTCCAAAACCCTAGTTTCTGAACCGTTAAACCCTCCTTCTAGCATTATTAAATCAGAGCTTCTGCAGCATCAAAAAGAAGCACTGGGATGGCTTTATCATCGCGAAAGTACTGATGATTTACCGCCGTTTTGGGAGGAGAAAGAGGGGAATTTCGTCAATGTGTTGACGAATTATCAAACTAATGTGCGACCGGAGCCTCTTCGGGGAGGGATATTTGCGGATGGGATGGGATTAGGGAAGACGTTAGCGTTGCTATCGTTGATTGGTTATGATAAAATGAAAATGAAAAGTGGGAAGAAACGAGGTAGGAGTAGTGTAGAGAGGGTGGAGAGTGAGACAAATGGTACATTGATTGTGTGTCCTCCTTCTGTGATTTCGACGTGGATAACTCAATTGGAGGAACATACTAACCGTGGCACGTTGAAGGTTTATATGTATTATGGTGATAGGAGGACTCAAGATGCTGAGGAGTTGAGGAAGTATGATATTGTGTTGACTACTTATGCTACATTGGGAACTGAGTTGCGGTGTTCGGATACTCCTGTGAAGAAATTGGGGTGGAGGAGGATTGTTTTGGATGAAGCGCATACGATTAAGAATGTTAATGCTGGACAGAGTCAGGCTGTTATTGCTTTGAATGCTAAGAGGAGATGGGCTGTTACGGGGACGCCTATTCAGAATGGTTCTTATGATTTGTTCTCTCTTATGGCGTTTTTGCATTTTGAACCGTTTTCTATTAAGAGTTATTGGCAAAGCTTGGTTCAGCGACCTCTTAATCAAGGAAAACAGACGGGGATGAGTCGATTGCAGGTAGAATTCGATAACAATGCGTTGATTCTTAAAGAGTCATTCTTTGCTTGCATGTGTAGGGGATTACATAAATCAACTATTAGTTTCTTTGCTCAATGAATTGAATTTGAATTTTAGTGTTTGTGAGTTATGACCAATTATTGTGTTTTTTGGTTTGGTATTTTTGTGTAAGTGCTTGTTTATTTATACGGTTTTACTTACTCTTTTCTTGGTAGGTTTTGATGTCGGCAATATCATTGCGAAGAACCAAAGATACTGCATTGGTGGGGCTTCCACCTAAGATTGTTGAGACTTGTTATGTTGAACTTTCATTTGACGAACGTAAACTGTATGATGAGGTTAAAGAGGAAATAAAGTCGCTTATGATGCATCATAACAGCAATGACAGACTGGTATCTAGTTATTCCACTATACTAAGTATGATTCTAAGACTTCGTCAGATCTGTGCTGATTTTTCGATGGTTCCTTTGGATTTCAAGTCGTGTCTATTTTCTTCAACTGATATTGAAGGTATATGTTCCGCTTTACTAGCAATGACTTTTTCTTTATGAAACTAGCAATGACTTTTTCTTCAACTGATATTGAAGGTACATTGATTAATTTTGTGCACAAGCATTAAATTGATACATTTTTTGTTGGAAGCTTAGGACGAGGAAAGATGAGATCATATGACAAATGTATAAATTCATTTCATGCATTTTTAATTCATAATACACTATGTTCATCTACAACGTACTTGCAGCCAACACCTCTATGTTTCTTAGCAGAGCTAGAATGCTGCGTTACTGTCAACTAACAATTTGTTACTTTCAATTGTTGGAGTGTGACTGGTGATCATGAAAATTTCATCAAAATCTTTGACGTCATTAGTGCCTAATTGCCTATAAAAGACTAATTACATAATCAATATCAATACATTACTTCTTACCTAAAAAATATCATTTTATTGGTTACAGTTAATGTTTCAAAACCTTGCGACATATTTCATTTTTGTGAAATTGATATGTAGCATAGCCAATTTATTACCAGTTGTTTGTGACCATCACAGTTGTTGTTGTTAAAGAGACTTCTTATTTTTAATGTGTTTAATATCATTTGAGATTTTCCAAAACACTCATTGCTGCTTGGATCTTCAAATTGCCACTCTCATCTATGTATCACAAAGCACAATTCTTAAAAGGTTGGATGGCTACTTTTGTTTTTTCAAATTGTGCAAGGTACAAAAGAGGAGGGAGGATAGCTTATGTATTCTGCTGCAGAATGCAGGGGATAGGGACTGTTGTCTCTGAATTGTTCTGAAACGCAAGTTTGTGGCTTGCTTAGGAACACTGTTGCTGTTTTTTTTTCCTTCTATTTTTTAATAAACTCCTGACTCTTCCGATTTCAGTTGATAAACTGTTCCAATGGTTGAATATCAATTATGCATTAGTACCAAAACCTTCAGGTGAATAGGTGATAGGCATGTCCTGGCAGATGATTGGGTGATAGTGTGCTATGTTCTTAGCAACTTAACTTGTGTCAGGATGGAACACAGTCAGTGAGGAATTCATTCTATGTGTATGTATGGAACACAGTCGGTGAGGAATTCATCTTAGCATGGAATACTTCAACTTTCAGAAGTTGTGAAGCATGACATTAATAGTATATGAGCTGGCTTAGATAAAACTAAGGAAAATGTGTTAGCGAGCTAGAAGTCCCCAAACTTGTTGTACTCCAGAAGAAAGTTTGTTGAGTAGTGTGTTACTTTTACCACGGGAGTTTGGTGAAAGAACAAGGGTAGAATATTTGGTGAAAGAACAGAGGTAGCATATTCAATTTGGTGAAAGAACACGGTGGAGATTTTTTACCATGGCTCTCATCAAAAGATTTGGTGAAAGAACACGGATAGCATATTTGAGAGACTTTGAATGCTACGGTAGGGCGATGCTTTGGAGGAGTATGTAAAGGTTTTTGAGTCCTTGGTGGCTCAAATAAATTTGATTGCACAAACACAACTCTTGGGCAAGATGCACATCCATGAACCTTCAGACCTTTCGACTATAATTGAATTAGCTGGTGGGTTAAAGGATGATTTGAATTTGACGCAAGGATTGAGAGGAATTAGAGTGGGTGCATATTCTTCTACATCCTCAAATTTTCATTTTCTGGGAACCATGAGTGTTTTGCCTAAGATTCAGATTTCTGCTCCGACAACGTCCAAATCTACTTTGACTTGAGTGGTCATGTGATGACTGCAAATTTCTATATATTTGACTTGGGTGGTGATGTTGTTGTTTTGGGGGGTGGCTTGGTTAGCCACTTTTGGGATAGTGCTAGCAGATTGGGGCACATCTAGTTTGATATTTATGCACGATAACACTATTGTCTGCATTCATAGAGTTACTTCTTTGCCAACACCTCATGTGTCAGTCAAAGGTTTACCCAAATTGATTGAAGTAGAGTCCACATTCTTATGCATTCTCAAAGTATTTTGTGATCATATGTCCAGCCCAAGTGTGTATAAACTATTAGAGGACTCCTCCCGTGTATTGTCAACAATAAATTGATTAGTAATCCTTGCTTTTGATTTTAATGTTTTGTAGATGTGCTTATCTATAACTAACATATTGTCCTGTGATATTTAATGATATGATATGAATTCTTATGTTTGGTCAAATTGATTTGACAATATGACCAATGTACTAAATTAGGTTGATGCAAACACGGCCTTTATGTAGCAAACAGATATATAATATGTCTGTGTTCTACCATACAGTGAACCATACATTTTCATTACTATTGTAGAGAGTTTTGAATAATCAATACTAACCATGCATAATTTTTGCTAAGCAGATGTTTCCAAGAACCCTGAATTGCTGCAAACATTAATTAGGATGCTACAAGATGGTGAAGATTTTGATTGTCCAATTTGTTTATCTCCCCCAACAGATATTGTAATTACATGCTGTGCTCATATTTTCTGCCGAGAATGTATTCTGAAAACTCTTCACCGCAGCAATTCCAGTTGTCCACTTTGTCGGCGCTCCCTCTCAGAATCTGAGTTATTCTCAGCTCCCCCTGAATCTTTCAAGACTGATGATACTGATGATCCTACTGAGCTGTGCACACCAGAAGTGAGGTCATCTACCAAAGTCGCTACTTTGATAAAGCTTCTTACGGAATCAAGGGATCAAAATCCAGCTACAAAATCAGTTGTATTTTCACAATTCCGTAAGATGCTGCTGTTGTTAGAAGAACCTTTGAAAGCAGCTGGCTTTAAAACATTGCGTCTTGACGGGACAATGAATGCCAAACAAAGGGCTCAAGTTATTGAACAATTTCAACTCTCAGAAGTTGATGAGCCAATGATTCTGCTTGCAAGTCTCAGAGCTTCAAGTACAGGAATAAATCTTACTGCTGCCTCCAGAGTGTACTTAATGGAGCCATGGTGGAACCCTGCCGTTGAAGAACAAGCAATGGATCGTGTCCACCGCATTGGACAGAAAGAAGAAGTGAAGATTGTTAGACTGATTGCAAAAAACAGCATTGAAGAGAAAATACTTATGTTGCAAGAGAAGAAGAAAACAATAACAAGCCGAGGATCTGGGAGAAGATCAAAGGATATCGCTGGCATGGGCATAGAGGATCTCCGTTTTGTTTTAGGAGAATAGATTTGGTTACAGTGAGGATTTGTGTGATAGTTGCAACTAGCAAGTGTTAATTATTGTCTGTTTGAATCTCTCAAACTTTTGCTTTAGCCCTTCAGTTCTGAAAATTTATTAGTTGGGCAACTTTTTTTATAACCAGAAGTATAGTCATTTTGGATTTCCTAATGTTTAAACTCATTGAACTACTTGATCAATCGATGGCAGACTATTGGATTGGAATCAAAGTATCAATGTTTTTGTATTAACCGACAGTGGAGACCAATCTGTATATATTTTTAGATATGTTTATATATCATTATCATTCTATATCACACCCAAAACAAGATACATTTCGTCTAGATATCTATAATATATCCAAGAAGAAAAACTTGAACTTTTTGTTGAATGCAGAATTGCTATTTGTTAATATTTGAGTATGTCTCAAATTGAAGAAACATTGGTTGCAAGTCCTCTGCCCATCGCAAAAGCCTCTAATAGTGATAAAGCCTCTCTTTCTCATCTCATCCCTTCCCAACCACGCAAGCACATACCTAAGCTTGTAGCATGTAGCAGGTGTTGGATTGAAAAGCTAAAAACTAATGTGAGATGAGTTTCAACTTAGAAGAAGAATGAGTATGGATGAAATATGTAAATTGTATTGAATAGAGAAGTTGTGGAGGTACAATATGTACAATGCAATAACCATATATATAGAGATGGTTATGCTAACTACGGTTATTTGACTAGCAAGTAAACCCTTATGATCAAGTTAATCTCTAACTGACTAACTAATGTCAGCTAGCTAGTAACTGTCAATTCAAAATAAACATTACGTGAAAGTTTATTTTTTGGTTACGGTTCTGAAGAACATTCTCAAGATCTATTTGTCGATTGTTCTTTCTTTCGAAGTTTTAGGTATGATATTTTTAAATTAGTTAGGATTCTCCACGATTCTTCACAGTGCATACTCTTTCAAGAAGGATGCACATGACTGCTTCATTGCTATTTGGTTTACCTTCACCGGAAATACATGGTTAGAACATAATAATAGGTTTTTCCTTCACAAAGAACAATCTCAAGATCAAATCATGGAACAAGTCAAAAATCAAGTTTGGGGGTGGATCAAGGTTAATTTTCAAAACTTCACATATGATCTGAATCATTCGTGGTTCAATCAGTTACGCTATATTAGTTTCTCATCTCCTTTATAATATCCTATTTGTAATTTTTCCTTTTTTTTTTTCTTGCTCCATTGCTTGTTTTACTATCTTTTCTTTTTCTTTTTTCTTTTTCCTTTTTTTAAATCTTGTGCCAGGAACCAGGATAGCCTTGGTTTAATTGCTCTTTTCAAAAACAAACAAAAAAAATTGGTTATGTTCTTTTACTCGATAATCATAATCAAAATCTTTCAAAATTCATGTTTATGCTACATGGCTTTGGGCCATAGTCATATGAAATATTTTCAATTACTTCAAGAAATATTTTCCAGATACGAGGTTTTACCATATTCATGAGTGTAGTTACACAATAGATATGGATCTAATTTGTCAAAAAAAAGAAGGAAGGGATATGGAATTAATTGTCATCTGCAACTATATTTATCTATAAGTTCTAAATCAGCCGACAAAAATGTCAAAATTGCGATGTCTGATGCCGTGATCAGGATTTGAACCCCAACTCCTCTAGTTGTGTGTGAATTTCTAATGGTTGTTAATATTTAAATATAATTTTTTTTGTTATGTACCTTAGTAGCTAAAAATTCATCGAAGCTCAAACCCGACCCATGTATATTGCAACGTCTTTGTCAATAGAGCTACCGAATATAATTCTTTTGGAACGGAATATTGAATATTAAATTCATAATTTAATTTTTTTCCCTTCATATTTTAAGCTTATCTTTAGAAATTTAATTTCTTTATCAAGGGAAAAAAAATCAGCACTATCCACATTCATTTTCCCCAACAGTCTATTGGCCACAAATTTTAGAAAATCTCTATATATGATACATTAATAAACTATTATTCCATTTGAATGATTTTGTATTTTAGTTTGGATTTGGATCATTTCATTTCATGTGACCTGAGAGTGCATTTATTCACTGAACTTCTATTAAAATATACAGAGAAAGAGAGTTTACACTCAAGTAAAAGGAGAATTAAAGGTTGAGATCGTGAAACATCATAGCATAACACAAAAATTGAAGGGAATCTTCTCCAATCCCCCGGTGGGCAATGTTACACTTTAGAACCACTAGCCAAAGATTAGAGATGTACCCTATCCCTATCCCATGTATAGTACCTTTCCCTTCCCCATCATAACTTAATCAAGAATCAACTCATGGTTGAGTCGTCATGTTTAATCCACCTTATTAATAGAGCATTTTAAGATTTTGCTGCTCTCCTTCACATTAAAATTTTGCTCCTCAAAATTGTTAAAGGACATTTTAATCTCTTGAAGTTTTAAAATAATTTATTGGGTGTCTCCATCAAAATATTTTAAAAATATCTGAAAATTAATGAAAGAACTACGTATGTCTTCGATATTTTCTTGTTTAGAGTCATTCAACTTATACAGAGACTTAAAATAAGAGTAAACTATTAAATTGGTCCCTATCTTTGTAAGTCATTTTTAAATTAGTTTATGACTATTAATATTTTAAACTAGTCTCTATCTTTGTCAAAAGTTTTTCAATTAGGTCACTGTCTATATGTTTTTGTCACATGATGAGGGACCAAATTGAGAAATTTTTGACAAAGACAGATACTAGTTTGAAATATAAATAGAGCCATGAACTAATTTGAGAGTGGCTTACAAAGATATGGACCAATTTGGTGCTTCCAACATGTTTTTTTGAACCTGATCATGTGTCGCCATGTCAATTGATATATTGTTATTGACGGGGCGGCAATATCAAGTTCTTAACAACCTCTTCGTGTTCAATTCCATCGAATAATAATGAAAGGGAATGTGTTCCAAGAGGCGTTTTTTAACTTGATCGAGCTGCCCTACCGCCAACATATTTTTATAGGCAGGACAACAAGATCAAGTTCATAACAACCAGTTTGTGTTCAGATCGGCCGAATAATATTTTTATAGTTCTTTGTTATGTTTTAGAACAAATGTACCAACACAAAGATATTTATACAAATTTATGTGCATAGTGGACCACAAATTATATAATTCAAACTATCCTTCGCCCTACATAGCGCGGATTATAATCCAATATTAAACCAGTTCGAATTATATAATCCGAACATTTCTAATATTATTTTGGATTTAATAATCTAAAACAGTTCAAAGTATGTACAAAAATGTACATCAAAATGCGATATCCCTTTATTTTTATTGTATCGTCAAAATCTGGGTGTGATGTATAAAATGACAAACAAGTGAGAGATAAGATAGAGACATACAATGTCCTTCCTTCAAAAAACAATGTCATATACAATGTCCTAAGTTTGTTTTTAAATAACAAAATTCTATTGAAAAATATAACAAAAGCAAATGAGAAAACCGTGTTAATATTGAATAGTGAACGTGGTGAATTCATAATTGAAGAGTACTAATTTTTTAATTATGAATTATAATAAGTGATGTTTAAATTAGTCAAAATAAAATATTGAGACTGCAGACAGAGTACACGTGAACTGTAAAAACGAAGTAACGCGGCTAGCTTCTGTGTGATTATTCATTCATTCATGGTTCACCCTTGACTTGACTCATAGTGTAAAGACCATTGACCGATCCATTTCCATAGTTGACATTTGATCAAAACGTCAAATATTTCAAATAAGAAGAACAAGAACAAGAAACAATGTACCGGTTCTAATCTAGCTTTTCTCTAATAAAAAAACAAAGAAACGCCGCGTTGGGACCATTTTCTGACATCATATAAATACAACATAGCCAGGCTGCTTATTATATTCGCCCCTCCCTTTGGGCTTTGCCTTTGTCATTTATTTCATCCGTTCCGCAATAGATGACCCATTTAAAAATGTGTAATTTTGACCTAACTTATTTTGATCATATTTTTCTACTAATACACAAAGATAAATAATATCATATATGACATCAATTTCAACTTTTCGTTATAGTAGATGCATAAATTAGATGAAAATTTGTCATATTTTATTCAAGAACTTTTTTGTAATGTATTAAATTGCTCAATTTAGATAATTTATAAATAATTTTTGTATTATATATAGAGAGAGAAATCGATGTTGGTGTTCTATATTTTTAAAATCAACGGTGTGGATGTCGGCTGTTTGAATGAACTTGGTATTTTATGAGATATATATCGACTTTCATTGTTTTTTTTGTCTTAGATGAATTGGTAGTCCACTGAAATTAAACTCACACACAACTGTGAGGTCCCGGGTTCGAACCCGGATCACGACGTTCGGCCTTGCAATTTCAACATTTGCCAGTTGAGTTAAGACTTCTAGACGACTTTCATTGTCTTTGTTAGCACTAATTCCGCAGAGAAATGTTATAAACATTTTCACATTTTCTTTTTAACATTCTCTTCAACTCTACTCTTTAATTGAATGAAATTCAAATACATACTACGTATTGAAAATGAATCTCACATAAAATGATGACGTCCACGTCAATTTTACTTATTAGTAGTATGTGAGTGGGTGTTAAAGAGAGTAAAAAAAAAAGTGATCGGAGTATTTCAACAACTTGTTTTCATTTTCATTGTGATTCACGTTTTCGTTCTGTTGCCACATTTTGTAAAACACTTTCAATTCTAAATATTAAATATACTACACCGCGTGCATCACGACTTTTTTTCCTTGATATTAATTCGGTTTCTAAATATGGAATTTCATTTGATTTTCTTTCTCTTTCTGGAATTTCATTCGTATATACCCTTTTACACATTCATCTAAATACATATTACTTCTTTCACAAAAAAATCTTATACAGTGGCATTTCTTTAAAAAAAAAAAAATAATAATAATACAGTGGCATTATGTTTCAATTTGATTAAATTTAAGTGTAGAAAACAAGATACGATCACTAGAGTTGTTAAAACTGGGACGAGCTGATGAACAGGTTCATTAGCCCATATTTTAGACTGGATCATGCCTAAAAATTAATCCAAAATGCATTTGGATTTTTTTATTAGACTAGCCCATCGAACATTGGACCGGTCACTATCAATATTTTTATTTGATTTTTGTTAAAAAATATAATGTTTTCTTTATATGAAAAAATCATCAATTAATTTAAGTTTATTAACAAAAATATATTTAAATAATTAAACTAAATAAAAATGGATAAATTTAGCTAAATTTTTTAAAATTTTAAAGTTTATAATTTATTTATTTGATCCAATTCAAAGAATTCATCTAAAGTTAATTCAAAAAAAAAATTGTGAGTAACTAATTTATAAAAAAAAAAAAAAAAAAAGACATTAAAAATAGTGAATATAAAAAATGGCCGACCAGACTGGCCATTTTTTTTAATAGCAAAACTCAGTCTCTCGACCATTTGCTCACAAGAATCAAACTTTTATCATGGCGGTGGCTAAAGGCTCATAAACAAACTTCTTTTTATGATCTTAATTCGTTGTGGTATAACTCGTCAGTTTGTTTGGGTTACGACACTACTTGATGTAGCATTCTTTGCTTATTGTTTGACATTTTATTTGTTGTACTTTGTTTTTTGATGACCTAAATTTAGGTACACATTGTGCTTGAATGGGTTTTAGCGCCATTTAATAAATTTAATTTGGCTTTTATCTATACCATTGGTACCTCAATGGTACACAAGTGGAATCCATCACAGATTAATGCCGGTTACTTTCCATTAACTTCTCATCCCACATAAATGATTTTTTCCTTCCCACAAAGGCACAAACTGACTTCGGCACACATATTCCAGATTGCTTCTCTTTTGTTTCTTATCTCATGGTTTGTTTCCATCAAATCAAACATTGTGTATTGTTCAATATATGACTCAGTTTTTTATTTTGGTTACATAATCATGCCTAGGTTTTATAGAAAAACTAAATATTAAGGAACTTCATTATAAAGAATTGCATATATTTATCCAGTTCTACCCTTGAATGTCCAGTTATTCTTTCAATTGAATTGGTGCAAAGCCTTTTAAAGAAGTTGGGTCTGAAACATGAAACTGGGATATGTGGTAAGAAAGCCTTTTTTTGTTCAATCTAACCTATCTGCTATTTTCTTCAAAAAAAAATTATATTGTTTGTTTCTATTTCATGCTTATCTTTTCTTATCATTTTTTTTCATTGATTTTTAGTTTCTAACATATAGTGTGTTAAGGTTCTACCATTTCATTTAATCTTTATCTCTTAATTTGAAAGTAAAAACACTCCATGCTCAAAATCTATTTATCGAAGGAAAACTAATTACTCTTAAGTATGAAGAAAGTGCTAAAAAGCTTTTTATATATCTTACAATGATTCAACATAATCTTCGCTATCGTTAACTTTTTATTTTTTGGTTTAAATTTGTGGTTGCTTTGTTGTATGCGCATTGAAGTAGGAACTTGACAACAACCATAAGGAAACAGAAAGTTAAAAAGGTAAGCATACATGTTTTGTAATGCACTTTGATGAACTGATAATGTAACATATACTATTGTTGATTTTGTAACAAACTTTATTATATGCTTCTGAAATGCGAAGCGCCAAAGAAATTAATTGTGCATGGAATCGCAATGAAAGGTTTTAAACAAGGGCTTGATGTTGCAATTTTCATATGTCTCACTTTATATTTTATTGTGACCATCTTGGATAGTATGAAGTGTGTTCCAATCCTCTTTTTTTTTCTTTTCTTTTTTCTAAGGAATCCTATCATATTATGTTACTATCTATTTAAATCTCTATTTATGGAATACCTATGACTCGAAGGTATCATTTTCTTTTTCAGCCTATCACTTTAGTTTAGATACATGCGCTAGCGTAGTAAAAAAATAGATAGACAGACACATGGGTGCCCATCTGCTCCAAAATACATTAAACAATTTATTTCCTTCTAATTATTAGCATGCAGAAACAAAAAAGACAGGCGCAAAAAGAGCGGTTAGACATGCACCGTGTAAAAGATAGAAATAAAGAGTAATTAAGAGGAATTAGTTTTCCTTAAGGTTTTTTTTTAAAGAAAAGTTTAAGGGTTGTTGATAACTCCCTGAATTTTCTTTTGAGAAAATTCCTTGATTTTTTAGAATTCAAGAGTTTTGCTATATTTTCCATTAGTTTTACCTTTGCTGATAATTATAAACCTAATTAAATTTAAAAAGCTGTTATGGTGTTCACTACCTAGAAAAGACACTTGAGTTTGTTATTGTTTCTTTAATCAATTGCACTCATTTTTTGCATTGACTGCAGCAAACAAAAAATATTAATGAAGTTGCTAATGAATCAAATTAATTCTTTGTTGACAACAATATTGTGATGTCAATTTCAATCCTGAACAAGTCTCATAATTTTGATGCACTGAAATGATGTACTCCAGTTTGTAAAGTGAATTGATTATAGTAGAAATGGGCAGCCAATAATTGATTATCATTGATGCGTTAAGTTTATACAGATTGTTAAATTTATATAGCAAGCAGAAAGTTGCGTGTATATGTATGTATGTATGCTTCGAGTTGCCTATATTTCCTTTTATCTATTTTGTGAATCATAGGATAGGAAAGGAGGGTACGTGAATGGAAAAAAAGGGAAGCAGTGGTTGTATGTAGGGGCTCTTGCTTTTTATTTTCAAACAAGAACATCACTTATATGCCTCAGTTTAATTAACATTCCATTTGCTATGTTACATTGACTTTTTCAATCAAAAATATCGCAAAGTATGAATAAGTGATATGACTAATGTGTAAATATTCTTTCACTCTTTTTGAAATGTCTTCCTCCTTTAGAAGACTCGGATGTGTTATCAACGTTTTGTTCTTATTTCTGTAAATTGTGTTAGCGCTGAGAAAGGTTAATGTCTTCATCAAACCCACCTGGATAATTGTCACTCATGTTTCATGCATATTCATCCTCCATAGATAGATGAGTATGCATCACAAAATTAAGTATATATTAAGTAAGTGCATGAATTACATATCTTACATTTTTTATCAAGTTTGATCCTTCTCTTTTTGATCAAGCTTGATCATTCTTTTAATTCTTATAATTTTCTCCAAGTTTTATCAAGAAAAACTAAACCAACATTGATGTTGAAAAACATACTATTTTTGAATTACATACGTTAGCGTAGTAGAAAGAGCGGACAGACCGGCACGGAAGTGCCTGTCTGGACGCTAGTTTATATAATAACCTTTTAAATAAATTTTAATTTGTAGCTTAAAATTACATGAAACTACTTTTTCGAAATCATAATTGACTAATAATTAAGACTAACATTACAAATCTCTAAGTCGGCCTATTAAGACACTCTAATTTCTATGGTAGCTTTTAAATGTATTTTAATTTGTAACTTAAAATACCCGAAATTTATGCACTAGTTTGTAATTATTTTGAGCGCCATATTATTTTGTCTTATAAATATGTAAAGTGAAAAGGTGAGAAGCACACCATTTTACATTTGACTATCTTAATAGAAAAGACTTTTTTTTGTTGGTCTTTTATTAGGGTCTTTTTGTTTTTGATTATTTTACCATCACGATGTGCATTTTTGCTATCTTTTTTCATTCATATATTTTTATATTATCATGGTTTTCAACATGAGTGTCAACTCAAAATTCAAGTTGTTTCATAAATACATAGTCTTTAATTCATTTTTTATCAAAATTTTCTCAAGAGTCAAAAAAACACTCATATACATACTTGAAAAATAGTTGACAGAATGTGATGTCTATACTGTGAATTTGTTTAATATTGTTAAGAAAACGGGAGAATATCAGACTACTATACACAACTTTAAAATTTACATAGTGTACAATACTAAAAGTACAAGGTTTTTTTTAAAGGAGTAAATTAACAAGGGTTGTCAATGATGACTAAAATTACCGTTAACTATTTTTATATTCAAAATCAAATGACAGTCCATAAAACTATAAGATAATGAGAAGGAGGAATGCAGTTATGGTAGATAATGTAAGCAAGTCCAGATTATAGACTAACTTAGTATCAAAATTTTAGAAATGGATACAAGTGACATCAATTAAATAACTTACCCTGCTCCCTAAATTAGATTACAGTTTCTTCCAATTTGAATCACTCACTTGGTTATTCCAACCTCTATGGCAAACCATGGCAATTAAAATTATTCCAAGTCCAAACCACTTCGAGTTAATTATGATGTCAACCCATTGGAAGTGATATAATGATGGTTTTTGTTACAAATGGTCAAATTCATGCAGACACGATATCTATAACCACATAGGAAATGCTATAAGAAATCAATGAAAGTTGAACTGCAGAGCTATTCTTCTCGATATATATCTCGCAAAAATTATTTTGTTTAGAAAATCGATAATTGAAATTGTTTGCTAATAAATTTTTAAATGAATATTATTTATGGCTTTTGATAATTATTACATTGGAAATACACTACATATGTCTAACCGAGCAAATTAGTTTTGCAGTTGCAACAATTTTCACAGCGGATTAACTTTACAATGAAATTTATAAGGTTTATCGATTGAAGCTATAATTTTTTACATAGTCTAGTAATGATGTTTCTAGGATTTTTTGAAGTTTCTTTTCTCTAAAATGCCTTTGAAAAATATTAATTTTACATTGAAGAAAATTTGAAGTTGAATGGAGATTTTTTTATCTAGATTAAGTCTACATACCTCTCTTGCCAACCCAACTTGGAAACTCAGTCTTCTTATCCATAGACACGGGAGAATAAACTATAGTCAACCATCAAAGCTTGCGAGGAGAGAGAGGAGGAAGAGGTTGTCAAATGGAGCTAGGAAACTCGGTCTTCTTATCCATTTTTTTTAAAAATAATTTTGAAAAAAGAAATTTGATAGATTTTTTGTCCGATATACTCTTTTGTACTAGCCTAGCCCATATATTAGTTATAAAGACCCGCATATATCACATTCTATTTTGGATTTAAGATCTTTCGGTTGAAATCGTGAACAAACATGTTTAGTGAGATTGTTTTAGAAGAAGAAAAAAAAACATGTGAATATCACCCATTTTTTTAGGTGTTAACCCTCTAGCTCCTAAGGAAAGAGACTTTAGTAATCCGGAGTTCGACTGTGAGCTAAGTATAGTCTAGTCAAAGATTATTTGACTTAGGAATCGAACTCGGTTTCTCCCTAACAATTATTTGCCCTTTGGAAAAACTCATTTAACCAGTTGAGCCCTATCATTTATTAATCAAACTAGAGATTTTATATTACACTCAAATATAAAAACAATAATTTTGGCAAATTACATAAAAAAAATATAAGAACATTAATAAAACAATTTTAATATATTGTTTAAATATAAACTAATTTAAATTAACGTAATAATGAAATAAAAAATCATCTGAACAGTACATATTCCATTTATATACAAGGTATACATGTATTTTTACTTTTTTTTTTTACTTTTTTAATTGTCTATCAAGTTTTACCAAAATTTAAAGTATATAAAAAAAAATCCCATGCAGGGCACAGGTCTCGGACTAGTGATATGATAATTGCATAACTCAAATAACTGATGCACTTAATTAGTGAGCAATTAAGTAATTGATGAACTTCATAAGGTTTTTTCGTTGCTAATACGCACTTCATTAGTTAAAAGTGACATAATTGATGTACACCTTTTAGAAAGAAAAAAAAACTACAATATCGGTACTCCATTAATGCATTCTTTCCATTTTAAGAAATTTACTTTTCAAATCACATTATTTGAAATCGAGTAGTGTTATTTGAACATTCATTTGTTTAACAATCAAATGGACAACCATATTTTTACAAAGAAAAATATGTATTAGTATGAATATTGTCATTAAATAGATATACAAATATCATTGTTCTTAAAATAAATGGAAGAAAAGAGTTACAACTAACTATACACTTTAGGTGTGTTTGGATGGAGGGGAAGGGAGGGGAGGATTTATTTTTTATTTTTTAAGTTACGGACAATATAAAATGATTTTAAAAAAATTGAATTAACAACATGATAAATAATCTTATGATACTTCAAAAACACTTAATTTACTTTATAGAAACATTTTACATCGTTCGTAATTTAAAAAATAAAAGTGAACTCTTCCCTCCCTTCCCCTTTTAAACCCTCAATCCAAACACACCCGAAGAACTTGACACAACCCCCCTCAAGATCATTTATAGATAGAATTGGACTAAAAATTCTAAATATCGGCATTATGTGTCTCATAAGAGAAATACTTAATAGAGATATCAAGTGACTATGACGAAGTTGAATATTTATTAAATGTTTTACCAATTTTTTGGATATTCTTTCAGCATTTTTCATGACAAATTTTTTACAAGTTAAATAAGTTTAATCTGATAAAAAGAAACTTGACCGTAAATGAGTTTAAGTTTATTTACTAAATCCATTTGGGGTTGGCCCAGTGGTTGCCTTGAGATCTTGGAGTTTTCTCCTCCAAAGGTCTCAGGTTCGATTTCCTCTGGTGCCAATTTCTGTTGGGTATTTGAGTATTGGCTTCATTGTTGCTAAAACAAATACTCATGTATGATGTTGGATATGATGTTCCAACATCTTGGCACGGTTCAGTGTGCCCTGTTTACGTGGCTTGGTTTATGCAATCTTTATCTTATTAAGGAAACCATGTCTTATTTCTTGTTCACCAAGCAACACATTTTTGTCCAGAATCAATTGGAAGATTTGTTTCTAAAATATAAACAATATTTTAGGATTCCATGGTGGTGTGTTTGGCGGTTCCTAAAGATGTTCCTACTTTTTAGGAGTTACCAAATTTGTTTCTATTTTGTTACGTGAGATTACAAAAGATTTTATTCATGTGACTTGTGGTCCAAGAGACTTGTGTTTCCAGAAGAAATATATTTTTCAGATGTATATTTTTATTTGTGAAATATATTTTCAAAAGAGATTTTGGAAAATATATTTCTAAAGAATATTTGTTTCAATATATTTCTGAAAAGAATAATTGATTCATATATATGTGTTTCCGGAAGAAAGATATTTTTGAGTCCATCCTTGTGTATTTCTTCATGTTGTTTCTTGCATATTGTTGGGTTTATTCGCGAGAATAACAACATAGTTCCTTTTATAACATTTCATATATTTTAACTTCAATTTTATCATTCAAACCTTTATAATTTCAGTTACAATCAGTTTTTTATAATGAGTTACTTTTGTTTTGAACAGCACAAATGTTCTTGATATTGGTGATTGGGTGAACAGAACTAATCAAGTGACACCAAAGTTAAGTAACATACAAACCAAATGCAAAATTTGACAGCAAAACACAACCCCAAAGCAATTGTCAGAACGCAAAACGACCACCAACTGAAACCATGACTTGTGGAAGAATTATAAGTTGTTTAGTTTTCATGTTTAAAGAATAAAAGATTTGGTTTTTACAATACAATTACTACCCATAACAATTCATTAGAAGAGCTCCTTACAATCTAATTGGTATTTCCCTCTTCAACACTTTTTCATAGCTTTCTTCATCTTGATGAATATTAGTAATCTGGCTTGCTTCCCGTTGCTTTTCATATGTGATCCTACAATTCGGTAAAAGTCACCACTGATCAATCTTTTTCATCCTGACTTATCAAGACACAAACGCATATGTAAACCACATGCTTAGATGGATATCAATAAGTTTTATTCTGATAAAAATAAAGCGACACAAGTAATATCGGAAAACCTGTAGCAGCATCGACAATTCAACATAGAAACCTTACCGTCATACCATCGCACGCAAAGACCCAGAAACCTCAACACTAGAAAAGCTTTCACATTCTTTCATAGCCAATACATCACGTGAACTAGAAATAAAATGCCACACACAATACTAGAACATATAATAATTCACAATCACGGCAAGAAAAGCCGTGCTTGACAAAACAAACAAACAAAAAAATATCAATCTTGGCAAAGGCAAACCCTAAACCCTATCATCGAGTGATACCAATGAACCAAACATTCGTTAATGTATCCCTAACACAAGTAAAGCAACGAAAAGCACATGAAGGGGGAATCGAGAAACCAATTATTGCCATAGGAGCGATCAAACCATTATCAAATAAAACCATATATAACCAAAATTAAAAAAAAAATATATATAGAAAAACAGGATCCATCATATATGTGCAAAAACAGTCAAATCGAATCAACAACTACATACACTATCTGAACAAGAAACTGATTGATAGAAATTTTTTTTGATGATCCAACGAGTTTCTTTAATCAAGGAAATACACTCGAAAAAGATGAAAAGGATAGAGGATCCCCTTGTACTTGATCAATCGAGTGTAATTTTCTTGATTAAAAAAATTCAATGGATCAAGTAGCAACACAATCAATGGATCAAGATGCACTACAAACTAATTCTCTCGTAGTCGGAACATATGGAATGAATTGTTTCTTGGAGCAAGCACTATTTATAAGACGAGGTTTAGGTTTTGCCCCAAGATTGCAAGATGGGTTAATATATAAGATTTAAATATATGCAGTCAGACTATAAAAAGTGTTAAATATATTAGATTATTTATTATTGTCTATAAAAAGTGTTAAATATATTAGATTATTTATTATTGTCTATAAAAAGTGTTAAATATATTAGATTATTTATTATTGTATTTGTTAAAGGAATATATATTTTTCATTGTTTATGAATATGCATTCGTTCAGGTTTGTCTTCCATATCATCTCTATCATAATCGTTACTACACTGGTATTTAATCTTTTTGTTAGCAATTTAAAAAGAGTATAAATTGAAAGAATATAAAACTGAAAATATTTTTAACAAGTAAACAAC
>Ga0228710_1004118_pt1 | contig 22952 bp, 16 predicted proteins | sample MedpolnodulmetaG_FD_177995 | JGI IMG/M metagenome (GOLD analysis project Ga0228710, IMG submission 177995) | Root nodule microbial communities from Medicago polymorpha collected in Santa Monica, California, United States - pink nodules | ecosystem: Host-associated > Plants > Roots > Nodule...
ATCGTACGATAATAATAATGAAAATGGTAGTACTTTTGCAATCCTTCAGGGATTAAAAATTTGAGTTCTACAAGAACTACATACTAAGTTTGATAAACCATTTGTGCAATCCTTCAGGGATGCATTAATGTTGAACTCATCAGGAATTCATAAAGATTGATTTTTAACTGATCCTTCAAAGATGCACTAGAACTGAATTCTTCGGGAATTTATTAAGAAATTTTATATGTGCAATCCTTCATGGATGCATTAGTACCACTGTTGAATTCTTCAAGAAATCATTAAGAAAATTTTATAAGTGCAATCCTTCAGGGATGCATTAGTATTAGTGTTGAATTCTTCAAGAATTCATTAAGAAAGTTTTGTTTGTGCAATCCTTCAAGGATGCATGAATGTTGAATTAAAATAAATAAACACTATAATTTGCATAACAAAAATTGTGTGTATCTATAAGGTACTGATTCCATTTGATGGAATTATAACAGTAACCTATAATCATCGATACAAGAATATAATTATCACAACAATTAAATAGGCACAACAACAAAAAAAAAACAATTTCTAATGATCCTATTCACGTATATACACAATTACATGATATCCAAGGGAAAAAAAAACTATGAATTAGTGAAATATATTATATCAATACCTTTTCAGTGATTAGAGCGTGCTGATAACGTGTTATGAAACTAAAGAAATAGGAACATGAATAAAGTAGAGAGAAGTAGAGAAGGATAAAGAAAGAGAAGAAAGATGATTCTATTATTCTCTTGTGGTCTACAATTAGGTTACATATGAGTTCTATTCATAGAGAAATACAATGATTTGGTGGGCAAGCATAATATAGCCCAATAAGCAAACAATATGACCCAATAACCCAATTGTTATATGGACATCCACTTGTAATATTCATAACATTATTATTATTGTTATTATTATTATTATTATTATTATTATTATTATTATTATTATTATTATTATTATTATTATTATTATTATTATTATCATCTTTCAAACGACAAGAATTTCTACCACTATTTTTAAAAATAATATTCAAATGCTTAATTTCTACCACAATATTCAAATGTTTATTTTTTATACTCATTGAAACGACAAGAATCACAATGAATTAAATAGTATTAAAATCAGTAAATATTAATAAAGACAATTTAAAGTTTTTGTAAAAAAAAAATTAAGGTTTGAAGTTTCCTCGGTAGTTAACTGCAGCCGGCTTATGAATTCCTCGACAGTTAACTGTCGAAGGGCATTTTAGTCTTTTACTAGTGTTTCTCAGCCTTCTCAAATATGTCATCAGTAATTTTCTTAGTTCAAACTCAACTCAAGTTTTGATGGACAATTAAAGTGCATAATTGGTAGTATGGTGGACTTGATAGATTTACATTGAATCGTTGTAATTTTGCATAAACTACACTTGGTAGTTTTAGAATATTACCATGGTTCACTGTAATTCAGATAAACTTACTATATCAAATATCAAACATGCATTAAGCTGGATTTTCCCTTCTCTTATGTAAACATGGTTCTATCGAGCATTGAGTTTGTGGAGGCTGAATATTAAATTATTGAAAGAAAAAGGCGTTGAAATAGAACTTGGAAAAGATGTTACTAGTATTAATTGTATGTGGTTATGACGAGTGGTTATGACGAGTGCTTCACTTGTCGGTGAGTTGGTCACTAGTTATATTTCTGTGCATACATTTTTGCATTGACTTTTCTAATTTTGGTTATGTTATGATGATAAAAAAGTAAAGGAAAAAAGAAATATTTAAAGGAAAATGCAATTGCAATGCTTGCTTTTTTAAGAAACTAAACTAATCTAATCCATTGAAATTGGCATCGAAGAAATTGAACCTGAGACTTTGATAGATACTCACTCTTTGAAAAATAGGTTTTGTGAGTTTTAACACTATAGCAAAGGTTGGATGAGTTTGTATCCGTGATGATGCATGATTTGGAACAAGTGTTCAGCCTTGTGGTTTGAGCCACGAAAAGTATAAACAATCAAAGGTTTTTAACTGGATTTAATTTGGGGGTGATTGAATAATATATGATAAACTGTGCTCATATGTTGTGAGGAAAACATCGAACCAAAATTGAGGAGGGAGGAATTCTTGGTTTAGAAGGCAACAAACAGTTTCAATCAGGTGACAAGTCTAAATATAGGAAAAAGTAATGCAACGTCATATTTAAACTTCACTGGATGAAGCCAAATATATTTAGAGTAACATCATCCTCTTATCATGCAAGAAAAAATTATTTGATGATTGTTCTGAACAATTTTTTCTTAAAAAACTGTTAAAACTCACATTGGACAAAATTGATCTAAAAATGTGTTTATAGGCAATAAGTAGTCTTTACCTTAGAAATTGCTTTTGTAAGGATTGAATTAGACCCAGCCTAAATTCTCTTTTAGTCAAACCCAATCTAAATCCTAACAGTGTCAGAGCCTATCCAATATACATTTGAAATAAAAACTCAATGCCAGAGGCTTCTGTATTAATCGTGAATAACAGGCTTCCCATAGTTTAATATAGTCAATGCTGCAACAGCACTTGGACTATAATCAGGACATGTACTCGTCAAATTTTGCTCTGCAAGGTTGTAGATAATTCTTTCTGAAGGCATTAAAAGCTTGACAAACTTTCGCGCTGCAATTATTTGTTCTTCTCGACGAACATGATCATGTATTAAATCTCTGTAAAATAAAGCATAGACATAATGTCAAATATGAGAAACAATGCCCGCGACTAATAAGTTCTAAGCTTTTGAGACATTCAGAACTAGTAACGCAAATGAAATATTTTTTCAGTTTTACTTGAGCAATAAGGCTATGTTTGCTGGTTTGCATGATTGAAAGAGTGCTTCAGGAATAATGGCTGAATCCAAAAGAATATTGGGAAGTGATATGTATTGTATCTTTGCTTTGTACTTGATAAACCATTCGGTCAAAATATGGGCACGATATGCCACAACACAAGGTAAACGTGCAAGCTGCAGCTCCACAGCAACTGTCCCGGATGTGCACAATGCAACTTTACTAGCCTGCGATGTGTTGACTCAAATTAACTAGGCACAAAATTCAAACTTCATGCACGATATGTAAGAATTTATACGCTGGTATAATAAACTATAATGGAAGCTTTAGTCAAAATAAGTATAGATATATTCACATTGTTAGTTGAATGAATCAAAAGTAATTCCAGTGCCAGACAGAAAAAAAAAAAGGTGGTTTGGACCTACCTAACCTAAAATGTGCTCCTATTTAGAATAATAAGGTATAGATAGTTATAGATTTAAGTAAGTTGAACAGCAAATACATAGGAAACTAGGAAAATTAGCAGTTATTATGTAATTATAAATTCAGATTCATGTATTCAATTTAAGTCAAAGCATCCACAAGAAGTTGATAAAGCTAGAGGGTGTAATCATTCTACAGTGGACCCATAAGAACAAATGCCAGGGGTAGAAACAAAGATGTTAAACAAATTTTCTACAAGTTTTGACGTAATGACTTTAAAAGATTGTTGTGCAAATGGAAGTCTAATGGGAAAATGGGGCGTACACTAAAAGCGTCATATCTCAGGCGTGTTGTTCCACCTGGAATCAATACCGCAGGTACGGGCCATCTTTGAACAGCACCAGCAATGAAGTTTTCGACATCCTCATTAGGTGCAACATGAATGACAGTCATCAACTGTGGAACATTGTCTTTCAGTAGTTCCATTGTATTAGCGAAGATGGGAAGCATCCGACTGACCTCTTGTACTCTGCTTCCAGGAAGCAAGCTAATAACAGTGGTTCCTTTTGAAGTTAAAGTTGATAAGATGATAAAGAAAACAATTACTTCAATATTAAACAATCGTGCAAAGTGTGTCTAGAAAATGGTTCTTATGTCATGTTTCTTTTCAAACTACAATAAACTTCAGGTTCAAAATTTGGCTTTTGGCATATTATGCTAAAGCAAATATCCACACAAAAGAGAAAGAAAGCAATCAACAAATATTTATCTCAAGAAAGAAAGTCAGTAGAGTATTAGAATTGAAGTGTTGTCAGAAAAAAGGAGTTAAAATGTTTATTTACTAAATAGTTCTGAAATGTTAAGCATGGGCTTTTACATAGTTACTTTTGGATACCATAAAGAAAAAATAAATTCATACATTTTCCTTAAAGATACGTATGTGAGCTTGTGGAGTTTTTTTTTTTTTTTCTTTTCAATTTAGAAGTACCTGGAGGCACCTCATGTTTCCCGAGGAAGTCTTCACCATTTCCTTCAGCCCTCCATTCATTGATTGAGCAGTTGGTTCTCTGAAAAAAAATATACAGCATTGACCGACAAAACTCAACCATAAAGTTCAACTAAACAAGGAAAATTAACATAAAAAATGCTAACTAAGAACGAGGAATAAAATAGTAGAAATCACAGGTAAACACATAAAATAGAATTTTCAGTATAAAGCTAGTGAGAAACTACAATGCTCATACCGAATTCAACTCCATAACATCTTCCAAGACAGGATGTCCAACAAAGGTTGCAGATAATCCATTCAATCTACAAATTTTATCCTCATTTGGAAGTATGCAGAACAAATGATCCACAAATTCCGCCAGTCCTCCAAGCCTTTCTTCACCTCCTTTCCATGCCCAGAATGATGGTGCTACATAATGAAAATGTGCCGGCGAATGCAACTTTTGCTGACTGTATCTAGCTGCAAAAGGCATTCCACCATTTGTATACATCAATACCTCTAAATAGCAAATCCGCAACAGATTTTCCATCACTGCAGGTACATTAATTTAGTAGTTGTACCTCTTAGCTGTTTCAAAAACCGAAAAGAAAAGCCCTTAGAATCAACTGTTAATACAACATGAGGCTCAAATAAAGAAGCTGCTTTTACAGCTTCATTCAGTCTCACCTGAAAATCAAAACATGTGTTACTTACACACAACACAAGCTTTAAAAAAGAATCAAAATAAGGTAAAAGGCTAAGATCCCCAAACACTAAGCGATAATACAACTTTACGGCGTCATATGATCCATGTAGTTGACCCTACTTAGCAAGATAAGGCCTTCGTTGTTGTTGTATAGTAGTTATCAAGTACTATAGGGCCCTATTTGGATAAACAGCTTAATTTTCAGTTTATGGCATAAGCACTTATCATATAAAAGCGCTCATTATAAGCTATTTCCATAACAAAACATAAAATACAGTTAAATTATTTTTGTATAAGTTATGCACTTTTTTCATAAGTTATCCTGGAGAGCTTACCAAAATAAGCTAAAAACAGCTTAAGAACATTGCATAATCTGTTTAATAAGTTATTCCAAACAGTTTCACAAGTGCTTATGCCAGTAGATAGGCTCAAATAAGCCAACAGGCCCAAGAGGTGTTTGGAAAAGCTCATTTGGTGCATTTTAAGACATCAGCTTCTGTATAAGTGCTATGAAGAGCTTATAAAAATAAAACAATTTTCAGCTAACTTTCATAGGCTCTCCAAGAAAGCACATGTAAAACAAGGAATCGAGCTTCCCTGTAGTCAGGGGAAGTACACATTCACGCATTCGGACATCGGTAGCCATTCAATCAAGATACGGTCCAAATTCAAGCTCGGCTATTTTAAATTATAAAATAAAATTAAAATATACAATTTTTGGACCATTTGATCTTGGTCGGACGGCTACCAATGCCCTGAATGTGTGACTACGTGCTTTTTCTAACTACAGGGAATCCAAATTCGTAAAACAACCTATGCATAAATTCTCATTTGCTCTGAGGCACCGTCACTTCTAATCGAAGGTGTGTCCTGGAATCCGACATGTGTCAGTGACTGACACCGACACGACACTGACACAATGTGATTGACTACATTGAATCATGTCATTTTCTCAAAATTTTATAGGTGTGGACGTGTCAGTGTCCATGTTTGGCCTTCATAGCTTATTTGACTTGATTAAGATGATCACTTAAATACCCCACTAATTCCCAAACAGAACACAATTAATTACATTTCTTAACAATGTAGTAATCAGAACACAACTCACTTTGATTGTATACAAATGTGGCAATAATTCCCAAATTCCCATCACTGAGATATCTTCAATAGGAAACAAAGATTTCAATCCTTCACTAGTCATTTTAGTCCTGAAACAAATTAAACACTCTAAAATCACATAAATGAATAAAATTCCTCAACCATTTTCAAATAATTTACAGAAGAGCTATAAAAGAAGGAAATTTTACCCTCCAATTCCGGAAAAGCGAACAGGAAAAGGAGAAAGAAGCTTAAGAGAAGCCATAAGACGAGAAGCAATGGAATCACCGGAAACCTCACCGGCAACAATGAAAACCCTAAATTCGCCATCTCTTGCAGCCATATCCATTGGAGCTTTGAACTTGGCGTGATGTGAAGATGAAAAGGAAGAAGAAAAGGTTATAAGAGTGTTTGGTGAATTCAATTTCCATTTCGTTCTCAACAATGAGAAAGGTTTTGCACCAAACATGTTGTAACTTTTTTGAAGTTTGAACACTGCAACTTTTAGAGGTTGATTTAAAAATTGTTCCTTTTAATACTATTTTCAATTTTTCTTAATACCGACGATTTTAGTTACATGGTCTTAATAAAAGGAGTGAACCAGTAATATTCTTAAAGTAAAAATATAATAATTTTTTCATATGTATATATAGTGTGACACATCCTTCTCGCGCGCCCCTCTAAATCACTCATTTTACTGTCTTCGAATTCTATAATCTGAAGCGTGTTTTTGTTGTTTCAAATTATAGAATTCAAAATTTATTATAACACAAAAGAACAAAAACTTTTCCCTTCAATCATATTCTACTTCAACAACATAGTTCAACCACAACAATAACATAATTTAACATGAATTCAACAATAACATAATACAACAACAATAACATATAAGTTAAACACAAACAGTAGCACGCCATGATTTCTTTGTATGTTATGAGACGAACCAAACTTGTCATCCAAATAGCATGGACATATCTCAACAAGGTAGCGTTTATCTCAATCGGTCCATTAGACTACCAACCAACTATAGAGAACATGGTTCTCATGGCTACGTGTTTGAAGCCTCATATGGGTAAACCAGTCGACGACGACGATGTTCAACATTGACCACCCTCGTGTCACCATGGTTAAAACATACAATAATTTGGTTTAGCTGATATTTCAAGTCATATCCAATGTAACATCAACACTCACCCTAAACAGATAGGGTTTTCCATTGTTGTGCTAAATTGCAGCTAGGTTATAGTTCATTTCGAATGGATAAGTGTTCACTATGTTATGGTGTGAATTGAAAATGAACCAATCATACCACTTTATAGAAGTTTACGTGCGTTGTGGACCATATAAATTGTTGGTGTATTGTAAACCATATAAATTTTTTGAAACGGCCATCAATTTGGTCTACTTGACATTTCAAGTCATACAGTGTATATTAACATTGATCCTAAATAAACCAATTAGACCACTTTATAGAAGTTTATGTGTGTTGTTGACATAACAAATTGTCGGTCCATTGTAGACCATCAGAAATTTTGTATTTTGCTTGTTTAGATTATAAAATTCGGATATTTAACATGCATGTATGTTTCAAATTATAAAATTAAACTCCGTCAAACCCCCAATTCACCAGTTTTCAAACACATCAGACTTTAGTATATTGAAACATTTTGGATTCCATAAACAAAATGTGTAAATACCAGTTTGTCTTGTAGACTCTAATCAATAAATGCAAAAGATTATGTAATTTTTTGAACTTATGTGCACTTGTTTTGAAGACAAGATAACACAATATTATCCTAAAAAAAAAAAAACTCAAACCGACTAATATTCAAACATAATTATACAAATATCCAAATGTTAATATCTAGACATACATATAAGAAAATTCTACAGGGTAGCATGACCCTTAAGACCCTCCGACGACAATACACCATCACTCCATGAGTCTCTACAATGATCTGCTCTACTAACTTCCTACACACGGGCTCCCTAGTGCACATGACCACTAGTTAGTAACCCAGTTTATGTCGTTATCTCCACAATGCAAGGTTGTGATTAAAGCTACTTTGATTAACCTTCTTAATACTATTTGGTTTGCTATGAATCAGGCAAGATTCAACAATAAAATGACACTTAGAAAACAAATATTTATATGATCATCACTAACTCCTCTCTATCTGGTAATGGAACTAACAAAGTTTCAGATAATTCGATCAAAGATTTATCTGTACTCAAGCTTTTCAAAGTCAACATTCATCATCCAAATGCTCCATCAATCAAAATCAATTCTATGGCAGCCACCTTTACATAATTGGATCAAGTGTAATATTCACGGAGCTTCAAATCAAAATTCAGGTAACTCATCATGTGGGGGCATTTTCAGAAGCCATAATGCATATGCCTTATGTTGTTTTGTTGAGCCTATGGGCATAACTTCTTCCTATTAGTCAGAACCTCGTGGTTTAATGATAGCAGTTGAAATAACTTATCAGAATAAATGGAATAACATTTAGGTGGAAACAAATTCTTCTTCGGTGGTCCTAGCTTTCAAAGGTTCTAGTATGATTCCTTGGGCTCTAAGAAATAAATGGCATAATGTCATGGTGATTCTTAGAACATGAATTGCATGATAACTTACATTCTTAGAAACATTAAGAGAAGGAAATCAAGTTGCATTTACTAGCTAATCATGGTTTAATTTTGAACTAAATTAGTTAATGGCATGAAGATCCTTTTTTCATTAGAGATCAATATCAAGAACAAATTAGGTTGGCCTATTTATAGATTGTGTACTTGATCTTTGGAGGTTTGGCCTACTCCCCTCCATTTTGTACTTTTCATCTACTCTAATACATTTTGGGTTGGATAGCACCTTATCTAAGCTACCACCTTTTTCGTTTAAAAAAAAATGTACTTGTTTAGTTATCCACTTCGTGTTCATGGGAAACTTTATCCATGTATATCTTTTTTAAATGGCAAATGTTAACATGTTAATTGTTATGTTAGTTTGTTCTCCTTGAGAAGACTTGAATCCTAGACCTCCTACTCCTTAAGCCTTAACTCAAATCAGTTGAGATACCCAACCACCCTCCCCTTTATCCATGTATATCATGCATATAACTTTTTTTGTGGTCACTAATAATTACTACTACTATTACTATTATTATTTTTCTTCATAAGTCTATTATTACTATTATTTTCATTTAATTTTTTTATTTATATATTTTTGTTCTTTTAACAACGAGTTTCTAGATTTTGTCAATAAAAAAAATCTTTATTTTTAGGACAAAATATAGGTGCATTTTTTTATGGTCATGGGTGCATTTTCTTACGTGCTTTTTGTTTGGTTCTTCACATAAATTCACTTTTTGCGGTTATAAAAAACTTTGAAACAACTGAGTATTTGAGAAATCATAGGTAGTTATGAATATTTTATGTGAAGAACCAAGCAAAAATCATTTAAGAAAATGCACATAAGTTTAATCCTATTTTAATTATAAAAAAAAAAAACTTAGGTGTATTTTTTTAGGTTATTTTTGCATGATTCCTAACTAATCTACTCATAATTTTCATAAATTCACAATTTTTTCAAGGTCTGTTATAGGTAAAAAAAAAAGTAATTTTAGCTAAAAACCATACGAATAACACTAACAAAATTCATGTAAGTTTTCTCCTGAATTCTAACTATTTACTTATCTATCAGTTTTCTCCTTGATTAAATTTCATGTTAACCAAAAAAAATATTTTAAATTATATTAACTTTAGCATAACTATTATCAAATTTAATAGATAATTATTTTATTTTTTAAAAATAATAAATTGATAGGAAAAAATTAGATAATTATTTGATTAGATTACTTATTTTAATCAATTTTACATGTATATTAGGAAATAATTTTGTTTACCTACATGTGCTCATTATTTTCATTCTAAACACACATTCTTGATAATATTTTCTTCATAGATATATAGTATTTATTTATTTTATATTGTAGGTAAATATTAATAGTTTATTTAATAATTTACGGATTATATCACCTCAAAAAAATTACGATTTATGATATGAGGAATCTTTTTCCTTGTATAACTTATAGGTTATATGGATTTTTTGTAAATATTATGCATTTACTACAAACATTAATTTTATTAATATTTTGTTCAATTTAATATTTATTTATTTTATATTTTATGCAAATTTTAATAGTCTATTTAATACCCCTAAAAAAATAGTCTATTTAATAAACTACGGGCTATAATATTTGTAATATTTTTTATTTTATTACTTTAATTCATTTAGATTTTTAATAAATATACTATACATATAACACAAATATTAATATCATGCGCATTTTGTCAAAAATAGAAATACATATCGTGTGCATAATTCGGGCAACGTCAGAAAAATACACTAGTAATATTTTACTTAATAATACTTTAAAAAAATGAAAACATTTTTTTATAAAAAGGACCCAAAGTTATTTCAAACTAAAAACAATAAAGAATACAATAAGAAGAAAAAATTAAAATAAAACAAACTTTTATAGAAAAATAATAGAATTATTGTTTTTTTTGGAATAATACATTTATTTTTTATCATCGATAAACTTATCAAATGACTTATTTTACAATTGCGGCTATGAAATCCAAAGATATGAAATAATGGATTCTACTAAAATCTCTCACCATTTCTCAAAACTATCACATGAGAATTCAATCCATGTCTTTGATTTTATAAGTCACCTAAGGAATTTCTTTTTTTTTATTTGATGAGAGAAAGAATGAGAGAGTGATTTTTGAGCTAAAAAGTGGAAGGAATGGGTTATCGCGTAGATATTTTATCAACTTCATAAAACAAGAAGAAATGAAATTGGAGAATCCTAATATTTTTCTTCATGATTGATGGTGAAATTCTTACATGCCACTGTAGCTTATTGAATGAAGTTTGTTTCTTCTCTTTTACGAAACCCTATCATACGAAACCCTATCACCTTGCCTGTGAACACTCTCTGAATCAGTTGATGGATCGCTGCATTATTTTTATATACCTTGAAAAGAAAAATTGGATCGATCACTATATTATTTTTATATACGTTGAAAAAAATTGTGAATTTATCTCTCACTCAATCAATTATCGATGGTTAAACTTGTCACCTCAACTTTGTAACATCAAGTAGCTCCAAATGTTGATGGATTCTCTTACAAAACTCTGGATTGAGCGGGTTATTGAGGTGTAATTAGATGACTTATAGGATTTAGTGGACATGTTGAGTTTATCGATAGCTTAGAAGCCAAACTCCTATCCATAATGAATGGACTAAAGCTAGATTAAAATGTTATACACATATGAGTTGCAGATTGTATGAAACCTAAATGTTAATGTTGACCTCACAAATATACTCAGATCAATAATAATAATATAAACAAACTTGTCTTTAAGGATTGTGTGGTTTCATTTTCACATATTTGATTGAAAAATAAAACAAAACAAAAGAAAAGAAAATGTATGTAAAACAACGAATCGAGTTTCCCTGTAGTCAAGGGAAGTACAAATTCATGCATTCGAACATTGGTAACCATTCAATCAAAATACATGGTCCAAATTCAAGCCCAGGTATGTTAAATTACAAAATAAAAATTTAAATATGCATTTTTTGAACCGTTTGATATTGATCGGATGACTACCAAAGCCTTGAATGTGTGAATATGTGCTTTTCCTAACTACAAGGAGTCTAATTTCGTAAAACAACATATGCATAAATTCTTAGTTGCTTTGAAGCACCGACACTTCTAATCAAAGGTGTATCCTGTATCCGACACATGTCAGCGTCTAACACGACACCGACACATTTGGTTAAATTGAAATATGTCACTTTTCTAAAGTGTTTGTGATTCATATCATGTTTAAATTAGCTAAGCTGATCATTCAAATACCCCATTAACTCCCAAATTCCCATCATGAGATATCTTCAATAGGAAACAAAGATTGCAATCCTTCGCTAGTCATCTTAGTCCTGAAACATATTAAACAATCTCAAATCACATACATGAATAAAATTTCGCAACCATTTTCAAATAATAAACGAGAAGAGCGATGAAAGAAGGAAATTTTACCCTCCAATGCCGGAAAAGCGAACAGGGAAAGGAGAGAGAAGCTTAAGCGAAGTCATGAGACGAGAAGCGATGGAATCACCAGAAACCTCACCGGCAACAATGAAAACCCTAAATCTGCCATCTCTTGCAGCCATATCCATCGGAGCTTTAAACTTCGGGTGATGTGCAGATGAAAAAGGAGAAGAAAAGGTTATAAGGTTATAAGCTTTTGCACCAAACATTCCAACTGCTTTCAAGTTTGAACACTGCAACTTCCTCAATTTAAAAAATTTATTTTCCAACCATCTTTTCTCAAGCACCAATGCTTTTGGATTTTATAATTCCAAAGTATAGAATCCCTCTTGTCTTAAAAAATCATGTGAAACTCAATTTTGATATATAGGGTGTTCATATTATAAAATTAAAAGTAACTTTTTTTATTTTGTGATTCAAATTGGTGGCTAAAAAAACAGTTGAAATAGGGAAAATAACATTTCAGATTTTAAAATCCAAAAAACTATGTCATTTTTAGAATTTCGGAGGACGCGTGAAAAGTAAGAAGAGTGTGAAAAGAAATTCTTTGCTGCAAATGGTTTTTATTGGGCTTAGGTTGTTTATGGAAGCCAACCTTGTAAATGTTATAGATGAAGATGAAGATTGTTTTATGCGCCCCGTGAATTACTAAGTCGGTCGAAAGTTATGCTTTGATGCAAAAAAAAACAAGAAAAAAACAGTAATAAATAGATTTTTGTGCAACCAGGGGTTACGATGAGCTTTAGAAAGAGAACACGCATAGCACTTCTCATTCGGACAAAAATGTTTAGTCAACTATTAATTGTAACCAATTTTTGTTTTTTTTTTTTTTGAGCAACCAATTTTTGTTTAACCCTTAAATATGGAACCATATTATTTTTTAACAAATGGAACCATACTATTTTTTAAAAAATTTGTTAAAACAGTATGGTTCGCCATTTAAAAAGATAAAAACATCAGTTAAAAAATAGTATGGTTCTAATATGGAACCATACTATTTGAACCGGGTCCATATTAGACGTATCTCTAATTAAATACTATTTTTTAACAAATGTTCTTATCTTTTTATTAATTCATTTTTTAATGAAACGATAAAAATCTACTTTTAGACCATTTTTAAATAGGTTCATATTAAACACGCCAATTGTTATATAATATAAGACATTTTATTTTTATATTTTGACGGGAATATAACACATTTTATCATCATTCCATTTTCTCTTCAAATTATGAAAAGAAATTTCCTATGTGCAGCACACAAAAAATCGTATATAAATGAAGTGACAAAAAAACATTAAAAATTACACAACTATAAGGTTTCATGTTCGAATTCGGATGAAGACTTCCAACCTATCAATATCAACATTGTCATTTGAGAAAGATCATACGAACCATATATTTAGCAATTAAAATTGAACTAACAATACAATATTTTATTTTACATCAATTTTCATTTTATCACATCTTTCAAAAAGAAAATGTATTTTTGTTAGTGTAGGTAGGATCAAACAATTTTTATAAGTCAAACTTCAACCATGTAGCCTCATACATGCTCGGTTTTATGATCTCTCTCATTTTACTGTGAATTAGGTTCATTCATGTGTCTTCTTTTTGCCTAAAAGTTGTCAGAAACAAGTTATTGTCGTGTCTTGTGTACTGACAATCACTCATCATCCTCATCATCAAGCGTCATATGATGAATAACCGAAACATCTAATCTCAACTTAAAAAAATAGAGGATTAAATTGGATTTACTTCATAATCATAACTTATTTGTTTTGACTTAAAATAATAATATAAATGACTTCTTTTAATTTGGCTAATATAATATTAATAAAAGTATTATTAACATGCTTAGTACATACAATTAGTAGCAACAGAGAAAGCACCAAACTAGGAAATTGAAGGTCTGTTAGAGGGCCATACAAGCAAGGTTGTAACTAATTAAGCATCAGAGAGCTTTGTGACCTTAGCAAGGCAGTTGTCTGTTGGCTTAATATATGGCAAACTAGTAAGTGGACAATCTGGGTTTATCCTCTCCAACCTACAAAAATTTTATAAAAAATTAGAATGTTCCATTACTATATATATAACATCCATCATCTCAATTCTGAAAGGGACTAGTGAAGTATGAGTAAAATGAATGATAAATTAATGTAAAATGTTTGATTTAAAAAAGAAATTGATAGAGAAGCAATACTAACTTGTAATTAAGGACGAAATAATGTAGAAATATGAGCATTTCATATTTGCTTAAGTCTCTTCCCGGACAAAGTCGCCGACCTATCCCGAAAGGAAGAAAGGTCCCTGTTGTGGGATTATGATCCTACGCATATAATTAACTCATAAGTTTAATGAATCATCAGCGGTATGTATTTGTTGAATTGCTTATATATTAATCCAACTTACATCCCATCTTGATGGATTAAATTCTTCTGGATTTGAGTGATGCTCAGGAGCCATATGCATAGCGTTTAGCCAGACTAACACTTTCCATCCCTTTGGAATGAGATAACCTAAAGTTATTGAGCAAAAGGCACATTAAATTCATTATTACTTTTTAATAATTGGAAGTAGCTAGAAAGAGAGTACAAGGAAGATAACAAAACCATTGATGTTCACATCAGTTGTTGCCTCTCGAAAAGTTGCAAAGACACTGGTGATGCGTAATGTTTCATCAAAAACCTGCAATACACACATAAAAAAATTCTCAATTTTTGTACACACAAAACAACATGTCAGATCACCAACAACCTCATCTTCCCTCTTCGATTCGTACACCAAATGAAACAAACGAATGAAAGAACATAGATAGATTCCCAAAATAATAGTAACAAGCTCAGACCACCTGAACACCTCATATCAAATAGATGTTGAGAACATTCTAAAATCAAATAAATGATGTACATGTTCGTCATCCTAGTCACCGTCATAAAAAAGCACACAGTGAAGAGTTATCCACTAAAATCACACCTCCACTCGAGAGGTTCAGCCTAGTTAGTTGGGAGTTTATGCAACGACAATTGCCAAGAGAAAACAATCATCTTTGAAGGTGCAAAGCTTTCTTTCAAGAGGAACGAATTCCCTCATTCTCGACCACATAATGAGATGGATTAGGAATACATTTGTCTGACAATGACAAATACGCCAACTTTACAGAATATTGCACGCCACCCACCCGACTCAAACGCCAAGAGTCCTCTTGATGTGAGAGTTGAATCGAAGTTAGAACATTGATATTATTTGAGATATCGAGTGAATAAAACATCCTCTCATACAAAAAAAAATGCTATCTCTTAGAGGAAGGGGGCCAAGCCAAACATATTTCCATAAGGAATTAGAGTGACCATCACCCACCTTTTTGGATACCCCTTCTAAGAGTGACCATAGGTTATCTCTTACTATTCCTCGAAGTAATAGGCTGATGTAATAATACACAAAGTATATAGATGTGTTATATCCTACTATTTTTACCTGAGAAAGATAAGTCATTTTCTGAATTTCCTCAATACTTAATCGTTTTTGTGAGGGTGGCCTTGCTTTCATGATTTCCTCTTGCTCTTCCTACAAGATAATAACAAAGAATGTTTGATTACCATTTTTATGTCCAGTACTAACTTAGATTTTGGTAAAGTTTGCAATACTTTCTTTAGAAGTAACAACTTCTAGGTAATTTACCTTTGCTTTCTTCAAACAAAGTGGATGCTCTGTAAGATACATAATTGTCAACATCATACCAGCTGCAATTGAATCGTGACCACCAAATAGAAGTGTTATCAGTAAGTCAATAATGTCTTTATCCTCCAATTTTTCACCTGCTTCGTCATTCATTTCCAAAAGAATGTTTATCAAATCTTTCTTTTCACCGATTTGTCTTTCTTTTGCCATCATTCTCCTTTCATCAATAATATTTTGAACTATTTTGGCAAACTTCTTACGTGCCTAAATTAGTTATGCAAAGTTAGAATAGTAAATTCAAACATATTCATAACTACAATAATGAAATACAAATATAGATTCAAAATTGAATAAAAAATGGGAGTAACGAACCTTGAGTGCTTTGTTGAAAGCAAAACCAGGCACATTTATGGGCATCAAAGAGAACAAGGCACTACCCATAACATCAAACAAATCTGAAATTTTATTTATGGTACCTTGATCGCAAGAGCCCGTAAAAAGTTGAAAGATGAAGTTAAAGGAAATTTTCCTCATCTCTTTAAGAAACTCAACAGGGTGTTTCATGCTAGACAATTCTTCTAGCTTGTTGATCACAATATCCTCAATACGCTCTAGATACATTGTCAATACATTGTTACCAGCAATAGGAGCCGTGACTAGTCGTTTTAAACGTCCGTGTTCATTATTTAGTACCCTATTGTGTGCTAGTACAGTGATGGCTTTTGGATAACCAAGCTTAAAGGTTACTTCATCATTTAGGACTTTCTTGCACATAGCTGGTGCAGTGACAATGATGCTTGGATTCCCATATAAATGAGTCTTGTAGATACCACCTCGTCCATATCTGAAACATCACCAACACATTAACGGTCTGTCCCATATGGATCCGATCTAAAGATAGATCATCTCACTATAATTAGTAAAAGTTTAATACAATATTTTTTTTTCTCAATTTTTTTATTGAAACAACCAAATTTATTAAGCCAAGCATGTGTAAGATACACAAAACAAGGACGAAACCAAAACAAAATACAAGGTGCCAAATATATGCGGCCAAGCATGTGAATACATGAGGAACCCCCAAAAACAAAAGCCAAAAGATCAGCAAACCGCTTAACTACTACCCTCAACCGATGCCCCTGGACACTCCAGACCAAAAAAACAACCGAAAACCACAGCTGCACCCGACCAATACGAAACCAAAACCAAATCCGACACGAAACAGCAGCAAAACCGGGTCAACTCAGCAGCAGAACAGACCATCACTGAGCAGAAAAACAGCAGCAGCAGCCGCTGGCAGCAGGGAAAAAACACGCTCAGCTCTGCGCAAACTAAGACAGCAGCAAGGCAGAAACCTGAACCGCTCGCAGAGCTCCCAACTGACTAATGAAACAGTCCCAAAACTGAATCACTGAAAACCCCAGACAGCAACTCCAATTACCTCAAAAGGCAATCCTTCGGATTCCACATCCACTCCTAGAGCAAACAAATCGGGATGTTCAACCTCTCCCAACTCCACTGCTAAGATAAAACTTTCATTGCCTCCACAATATCTTCCACGGCACTAACCTCGTTCTTAAAAATGATTTGATTCCTCGTTTGCCAAATGGCCCAAATCGTTGCATGCCAAATAAGACACAAACCCTTCCGGATCCTCTCGTTTCTACAATCAAACACTCTCCTTTCATCCACATTCCAATCATCCTCAAAAGCTCCATAATTAATGACTAATTAAAGAGAATATATTTTTGAATATTTACTAAAAATATTGAATCTGTACTCATTCTTAAAATGAAAGAGAGGTACCTACCTTCGTATAATGTTGTTGATGAATATATCACGGCGACCAGATGAGAAATATTTGAAGAAGGGCCAAAGATTACCAATTAAAGGCCATCCCATATGACCAGGAGGTAGTGGAAATTGTTTGTTTCTGAATTTAAGATCATAATACCACTCATTCAAATTCCGAACAACTTTGCTAACTAAAATGTACAACAATATTGCTAACATAGTGGAAGCTGCACACATCCAAAACCATTCAAATTCCATTCTTCTTGTTCTTGAATACTCCTGCTCTTAGTAGATGTGATTGTTAACTTTTGTACAGAGTACGACCGGGGCAAACTACGATGTATGTCTGTACTCAGTGCCAATCACGTGGCCTTTTCACTTCTTTATTATTGCCTATTTGACTTTAGTGCACTATAATCTCATATTAGATGAGATAGTGACACATCTCAATGCATATTTGTTATATTTAATTATCTATTAGAAAAAATTATAAAAATTTAATATTTTAAAAATATTAATTGAGACGAATTCAATATCTCATATGATATTATTTATCTTTATATATTAGTAGAAAACATGGCAAAGTATGTCAGATCAACAATGCACATTGTCAACTAGGTCATCTAATATTAGATTTATTTGGATAAAAATTTTTAAAATATTAAATTTTCATAATTTTTTAATAAATAATTAAAGATATTAAAAATAAAAAAATATGTATTGATATACGTGATAAGATCATATTAGAAAATATTAATTAAAATTATAATTATAATTAAAAACAAAATAAGTAATATTGAGAGACAATTTTCTTTTTAAAATTAACTCAGTTTGATTGAGTTTGATTGCTTTTGATAGCTCACTACATGAGATAAATATAGACTCTCTTCGAAAAGACATGATTTTAAGCTTATAATTTATAACTTATAAATTTATAGGACACAAATATAAACTTGTTTGATAACAATTTATTTTTGAAATGTTTATCATTTTTTTTTATTAGTTTTTAGTGTTTTTAATAAATTACTTCAAGTAGCTGATAACTTTAAAGTTTATAGCTTATGTTTTGGATTGATCAAGTGTTAGGATTTAGGAATACTCTCCAAATTTTGATTCACTTAACACATAATTTGTATAACTCATGGCTTTCAACTATCACACTTAGCTCACTTAATTACAGACTAAAAAACAAAAAATTTACAAAACATAAAGGGAAATCAACTCATTCTTCTAGCTTGTTAAACTGCAATCTCTATCCCAAGGCCTTCACTTGATCATAATTTCACAATCTACTTTTCTTATAAGACATTAAACTACCATTTTTGCATAGCTATCATCTTGCTTCAATCTATCAAACATTACCTGATGAAGAAATTCAAAACTAAAACAGAGAAAAAAAATCTCAAAAGAGGATTGTGGAAAGTGCAAGTAAGCAAAATCAACATAAACAAACAACAACAAAAAACTAAAAAAGGAATGAAGCACAAACACCATAAACAAACGAAACACGCAAAGAAAAAGAAAATGAAAGCCCAAACCATTTGTCATATATATGAGGATGTTGCGTATGTGCTTCAATTTGTAATATTTTCCCTTATAAAAGCTACTAATTAAACACACATATAATATATGTTATTAGGAGTAACAAAAGACAGCAGTTTAGAAAGGGTGAAAATATTAATGTACGAGGGGCCAAGTTTTTTGTTCGTATTTTTGAAATCTTCTTTCATATCCGAAAAATCTTCAACTATAATATTTGCAAATACACACTGGCCGAAGAATTTGTAAGAATAGTTCTTATTTTAAAAAATTTTACGAAAAATAAATACTTTTAGTCCTCTAAAATAGTTCCTATAAAATGCAAATAGGGATTAAAAGTGAATAATTTTTTCTAGGGCCTAAACTTGAAAGCTTATAATTTTATAGGGACAAAAAACATATTTAACCCTAAAACTTTTAAATGAATTTTTTTTATTAAATAAAGGTTTAAATATGATTTTGGTTCTATAAATATATACAAATTTTTCGTTTTAGTTTCTCTAAAAAATTTCTTTGAATCTCTCAAAAAAAAAATCTTCGATTTTTAGTTCTCTAAAAGTTTTCCATATTTTTGAATAAAATCTTGCATAAAAGTTTATAATATTATAAGAATCTTTCTAAAAAAATTAGCATTTTTTAAAAAAATGTGAATTAAATATAATTATTTATATTTTTTACGATTAAAAATTCATATTTAATTCAAATTTTTTGAGAGGTTTTTACAATATTCTACACAATTTCATTAAAAAAATATGAATTTATTTTTTTGAAAAAGAAAAAATGGAATATATTAACAACTGAAGTGTAAAATATCTAGCACAAGGTGTATTAAAAAGACCACTCCACAAAACCAAGAGTCAAAACTATAATTACCAATACAAGGGTCAGTCGATACCCAGACAAACCATAGGGTCCGACCACCATCTCTGAGAACCGTACACAAACATGGCATTTTTAGCTTTGAGCCACCAATACGAATGAAATTTAACTGTCTAAAATATGAATAATTGGGGTTTGGATGTTATTAAGAGCTTGTTATTTCGCTCATTCCACACCAACCAGACACCCAACAGCCAAATGAGCTGAAGGAAAGATATGTGTTTCTTTGAATAACCTGTTCAAAGAAGAAACTGAATGAAATGGTCCCTAATATAGCATGGATCAACACCTGCAACACCTAACCAAGACCTGATATACAGCCACAAAGAACTGGATAATTCACAATGGAGGAACAAATGGGATGCTGTTTCTTCGTAGTCACACCCGGCCACACACACCTAGCCGCGTCTTACTGGAGGATGTCGCGCCTCACAAGGTTGATTTTAGTTGGCAACCTGTCTTGCAACAATCTCCAAGCCAAATCGACACCTTCAGAGGAACCTGCTTATACCAAATAAGATCTCCCAAAACTTCAGGTGAATGTGCGACCTAATTAGTCAGGATCTGATACGCTCCGCTCAGTGTAACCCTCAGAATTGTCAGGATCCCACTGCCACCTGTCAGAAATATCAGAATGCAAAACAAAACCGTCAAATATGAATGTTACACATGAATTGATTTAAAAGTAGAGATCAATAATTATGATTGAAAATTTTACAGAAACTAAAAGTCATAGGAAAATTTTAAAGAGATTAAAATAAAATTTTGATATATTTATAGAGAACACGAACATATTTAACCTTTAAATAAAATATCAAATTCCTCTCTATAAAAAAAAATTTATAGTCTCAAATGTATAAATTGGTATTCCAAGAGTCTCCTCATCATCTTCTTCTTCTTCCACTAGCAAGAAAAAGGTAATGACCCATTCAAGAGATAACATACCCCTCTCTCCACCATTCCCCCTCTTTCTTCTTCCAAAACCTACTCACCACCCTTCAATCCTTCATAACAAAATTTGAGAAAAATTAAAACCAGTGGAAAGCTACGTCGTTGAACTTAACTCATATTAACAACCCATATTTAAATCTGCGGCTTAGCAACTCTCGTTTAGTTCATCCCTTGTTGTTTCATTATCTTTGTTTTTAGATGTTGTTTTGGAAGAGATTGGAAGTGCATTTATTTGGTGTTTGAATTTATTTTTCAATTTTTTATTTATTTTCAAATTATGTGATTGAATAGGAAACCCAAAAGATTTAAAGAACATAACTCTAATTTGAGAAATTTTGTTGGTGAGATTTTTTATTTAATAAAATCAATTATAAAGATATTTCTTTTTTAGAATACAGTACTAATTAAGAAAATCATGGAACTTTGAATAAAAACCTACCTATTTCGTTTTCCTGAAAATCGGCAGGAACTATGATATTTTAATTATTTTAAGGCAAATTCTATGGTACACCTAAATAATTTGAATGTACCGGTACACCAAATTGTTAAATCTCTATTATAAACATCTGCCTTAATTTTTTTTGAAGAGTACACGTGGCAACCTTATATTGAAAGGTACATTTAATGTTTTCTTATCATCCAATCAAATTGAATTATGACTCATTTACTTTTTATTAGCCAATCAAAATGATTCATGACACATTTAGTTTTCATCAACCAATCAAAATTGATCATGTCATGATTTTTTCCCTATATATTGACAATTTGTTTTTCATTATTTTCATATGTATCTTCCCCATCTCTTCCTCCATAAACAAATTCATAAAAAAAATATTTTCTGTGTTTTAAAAGCATGGAAGTTTAATCACTTGGTCGTAGATTATAGAGTTGATTTTATTTTTTCTGTATCTTATTGTTAATCGTTAATTCTACTTTCTCAGGATTCCATTGAAGAGCATGTGTCTATATTCTTCGACTTCAAGGCGTTCAAAATCAGCAATACAATTTTTAGTCGAGACAATGTTTTGTATTGGATATAGAATTAAGATGTTAGAGTTTATATACCTTATGTTGATTGAATATTACTTAATGAATTGATACGTCGAAAAACTAATCTCAATAAATTTATTTAGCTTTTATCTATATCTAATCTATAATATTTGTCTTACATAAATGTTGTATTTTACATGGGCTCTTATTTGATGAATTCTTAACAGGTCTCCCAATTTGTTACACCATCCTAATGATTCACATCATCTAATTTGAAAAAACTTTTTTTAATAAGAACACAGCTTAACTCTATCATGATTTACTATAACGGCTTTTCATTTATCATAGTTCGTTCAATAGAATGTAACAAAAGTTTCAATCAGCCATTGAGCATTAATCAAAGTTTCTCGAGACACATAATTGCGGTTTCTAACTCTAAAAGAATGTGTCATGAAGTCGTGGTTTTTTGGAAATGTTATTACATTATCTTCATTACAAGTTATATTTGTTTTAGTCCCTAAAAATCAAAAGTACACATTGCATCTTCATATTCTAAAGATCATTAAAGTCTAATTCACCTCATAAAAAAGTTTAGACATGTGATTTATTTGACAAAGCAATGTGTCTATTTAAACATGCATTAATATTTTTATTAATTACCTTATATATAAGCGGAAAGTTGTAAAAGTCTTATAATGACAAAAAACTAATTGAATTTTTTATCACTTATTAATCATGTTTCAAAGGCAACTATCAAATTACCATCATTGTTTGATTTCTCAACCAATCAAATGGAGTCATGTACTCTTTGCCTTAACTTTCTACCAATTAGAGTAACTAAATCATCATAGGTTTCAATCATACACTAATTTAATAACAAGTAAGTCAAAAATATGTACCTCACTTTATTACATCAATTCTCATAAACACATTTCCCTTTTCATATC
>Ga0228710_1004119_pt1 | contig 22952 bp, 12 predicted proteins | sample MedpolnodulmetaG_FD_177995 | JGI IMG/M metagenome (GOLD analysis project Ga0228710, IMG submission 177995) | Root nodule microbial communities from Medicago polymorpha collected in Santa Monica, California, United States - pink nodules | ecosystem: Host-associated > Plants > Roots > Nodule...
TTGGATAATGTGATAGTGAAAAACGAAAAAGGGATTTAATGGTTTGTTAAAAAGGGCATTTGATATTGGATATCAATTAATGGAAACAAAATTAATCAAGAAAACTGCTAGTGTCTTAGTGGTCAAAATGTTGAGAGGAAGTCATTAGGTCTCATGTTCAAAACCTTGCAAAGGCTTTTTCATAAAGAATTTTTTAGCTAATCAAAAAAGGCGGAATTAGGGTTAATCAAGGCTACTTGGAGACTATCTAACATTTAGATATATAAAGATTATAGTTAGTAAAGTAGTTAGATGGTTGAAATGTAATAAGTAATGATATGTTACTAAAAATAATAATAAATGTTGTATTGATATTATAAAATAAAAAAATATTTGAGAAAAAAAATGAACATATTTGAGAGAGGTATGACTATCTTTACTTTAAGGCATAATAGTGATTTTGGTCCCTTAATGTATAATGAATAGTCACTATGTTTTTCAATGTATTAAAATTTTAAAATAGTCAATGATTGTACACTCACTTAACTAAAATAGTCTTTAATGCTAAAATAATCTATTAATAGTTACAATAACTCTGAGATGAATATATTGAAAGTTTGACATGACATAATTAATTATTTTTTTGAAGGATTTTAATATGATTAATTAAGTGCTCTTTGATCGAAGGTTAGAAAGAGTGTTGAGAAACCATTTGAAATGAGCTAAACCATCTTCTTCACATCACAAAATGGCAATGCTTCGTTACATGATCTTCAATTACCATCATTACAGAGCAATTATCCCCCACAAATCATTATCAACCCCTCTTTTCCCATTCCAATTTTCCCACAATTTCACAACTTCAGATTCAGACTCATTCACCGTCTCTTACCTCATCAACACCATCGGTTTCCCTCGTGAAACAGCTCTCAAAGCTTCAAAACGACTTCGTTTCAACTCTCCACAAAAACCCAATTCAGTTTTCACTTTCTTCACAAACAAAAGCACCTTGGTTACTTTCAACACTACCCCACAATTCAATTTTACCAAAGTTTCAATTTTTTCTATCCAAAGCTGCTTCATCTTCTGAAATCGCGCGTTGGTTAACGGCGAGTCCTTGAATTTTACAGAGTAGTTTGGAGAATAGAATAATTCCTCTTTTTCAATTTTATAAGAGGTTTTTTCAATCTGATAAAGCTACAATTTGTTGCATGATTCGAAATTTGATATATTTGTCTTACAATGTTACTACTGCTAATGTTAAGTTATTGATTGATTATGGAGTTTGTGATTCCGCTATTGCTAGATTGCTTTTGACAAGACCAACTATACTTGTATTAATTGATTTTGATTTTATTAGTGCTTTGGAGGAAGTTAAGGGTTTAGGGTTTGACCCTTCAACGACCGCTTTTGGGACTGCTTTGGTGACCAAGCAATGTATGAGTAAAATACTTTGGGATAAGAAAGTTGACGTCTTTAAGAAATGGGGTTGGTCTGATGAAGTTGTTATTCGAGTATTTAGGCGTCGGCCTTGTTTGAAGTTGACTTCAATTGATAAGATTAATTTGGTGATGAGTTTTTGGGTTAATCAAATGGGTTGGGATCCTTTGGCACTTGCTAAATGTCCACTTGTGTTTTCTTATAGTTTACCTAAGAGTATCATTCCAAGGGCTTCAGTTTTGCAATTTCTTTTGATGAAAGGTTTGCTAAAAAAGAATGCAAGCTTAGCTGCACCATTTGCTTATTCTGAGAAAATGTTCTTGAGCAAGTTTATTTTCAGCTTTGAGGAGGAGTCTGATTATCTGTTGAAGCTATATGACCAAAAAGTGAAACTTGCAAATACAACGGAGAACATTGACATGCCATTAACTAAATAGGTGACTTCAAAATCTTGATTTTGTAATGTAACATTAGCTTGTTAGTTCTTAAATTTTAAGTGCATATTCTTTCTAGACCAGGATAGGGGATGGTTAAATAGTACCTTATGATTTACCTTGTGCATTATATCTAGTAGATGTAAAAAAGCTGAAAATGTTCTTGCATTTGATCAGGGAATGTTTTCTCATGGTGTTAGTTCTCCCTCCATGTTTGTTCAGTCAAGAATCCATAGTAGTATAAACAAACTATGTAAGCCGAGCAGGTGTGCTTAGATTCGTGATTAAAGCTTTAATTGTCTTTTTAAGTAAACTTTAATTTTTAAGGGAGTTTCTATTACTCATACAATGTTATTGAACAATTTTGCGGCCTTTTTAAATTTTGACTAGCTTGTAAAAAGGGAAGGGATATATTTCTTGGAAGGGTTTCCCAGGTTTTAGCATGCCTTTTTCTGATGTATGATTGAAGGGTAATGAGTGAATAAATAAGCAAAAACACTGATGAGAAAATTGATGCCTATATAATAGTTGGGGGTAGTCCAAACACACCATTTCTAAACAATTTAGGGGGCGTTCAAATGAAAATCATTATAGGTTAGATGCAAATGACACTGATAATCTGATATTGACATACAGTTCATTTGATGATGTTATGGAATGATATAACATCAATTTTTTAAAACTGACTAGTCTATTACATTCCATTCCGCCCTATTCCATCCTATAACACCAAACCAAACATGCCCTTGAATAAAAGAATCATTGAATTGAAGGGGCTCAGTGTTGTGCTCTGCTTGTTTCTTCTTTCAAAGGTCAAATAAAACACAATGCACTCTCAACTACTCCCTCGGTTCCTGTTTATAAGAAACATTTGACTTTTTTGATTCATTGTATAAATGATGTATTTGGTTTATATTCTAAACAAGATACATCAATTACTTAATGAATCTAAAAAGTCAAATTTTTCTTATAAATAGGACCCGAGGGAGTACAACATGTGTTCTAGAGGCTCTTCCATGAAAAGTTCTGTCTGATGTTATAAATGAAAGTTGTTCCGATTCGAGTTATATGTAGTCTTTTTTTGTATGCAGTCACTACAGTTGGATCAATATGCTGAATGTATCCAACGTTCCAAATCAGAAAAATAAAAAACCAGGCTTTCTCGATCCAATTTTTTCGATATTGTCGCACGAAGGTTCTATGTAGCCCTGTTGGATCCGTGGTCCTGGGTGATGGAGTCTAACTGGGCATCGTGCGGCAATGATTTATGGCTCCGCCATCAGCAATGTGCATCATAATGGATAGGTGGATGTTACACAACAAGGATATCCAACATATAAAACTACATCTTGGTGCCCGGATAAAAATGAAGAACTCAGTGCACACTGTAAAACTCGTTGGGATTTGTTTTTTCATTCATTAATCCAAATGATGGCGCCTTATCAGAGAGAGTTCTAATACATTTGAATATGATGATATGAAGGCCATTATGCTATGCAACACCTGCTCCATTGTAATGTCACAATTGCAAAATTTCTATCTAACAGTTTTGCAAAACTGAGTTGAACACACAGATAAATATGTTTTCACTTCTCAATTTTGTTTGAACTATTAAGGCTAGAAAATAACATTTTTGTAAATCTGTTCTAACATAAAAATAGAATATCATAAAAACTTCCTTCACAAAAATTTAATTTTTTTTAACCCAACATAAATTGAATGCGAATTTTTTAAATGTTGGAATCCAAGATAAAAGTAACTAAAATCTTAATATAGAAATTAAATTTTGAACTCATTTTTTTAAGAGCTTTTTATAATATTCTAAAGGCTTAATTAATGATGTGGTCCCTTAAGTTATTTGTTGGTTACATTTTAGTCTCATAAGTTATTAACGTTACAATTTGGTCCCTTTTTGGTTTTATAATTTGATTATGATATTATCAATAAGAGTTTTGTTGGGACTATGGACATTATGGATTTTAGAGTAGATGTCAATCTGGATTTTGTTTGGTTTGTGAGAAGTTGTCTATTGAGGGTGAGATGATGATTTTGAGTCTTTTTGCTTATCTCTTTTCTGGGTATTTTTTTTGGGTTTTTTTGATGAATTTATGAAGATAATGATGAAGATGAAAAAGAGGTGGAAAGAAGAAGATGAAGAAAAGTATTTTTTTTCTCGTTTTTTTGTTTTGGTCTTTCTACGAATTTTGTTTTTGGTTTTGATCCCTCTACATATTTCGTTAATTGGTTTTGGTTCCTCTCTGTGCAGTTCATCCGCAAATTTGCCACGTCAGCATCGTTTGCCACGTCAGACACTGCCACATCATCCTCTATTTATCACATGTGCGATTTTGTAACAAAAACTAATGGGAAAAACGAAAATCAAATGGTTGACAATTTACAAGATTTATTGTAGGAAGAGAAAATAAAATAAAAAATAAAGGGACGAAAACAAAAACATCCGAGTTTAGGTGGACTTTTAAGCCTCTATTCTATTATCCGTTGAGAACCAATCAAGTACGGATTACAATACTTAAAAACATATCACAATACTCTCCGATCATCTCATTCTCACTACATTCCAAACCATGTCGAAGAAGTTGTTTCTTTCCAACAATGTTGTATTATGTCTCATCACAACAAAATCCACAACCTCAAAATTCAACAGCACTCTTTTGAACCAACACTCGTTGTTCCCAATTTCACTAAGAAGTTTCTGCACCATAACAGCCGCTTCAGAATCAGAATCAAACACACACTCATTCTCTGTATCATACCTCATCAACAATTTTGGTTTCTCATCTAAATCTGCTCTCAAAGCTTTCAACAACAAACAGGTTCGTTTCATTACCCCAGATAATCCTGATTCTGTTATCAACTTCTTTCAAAACCATGGCTTTTCACACGAAAACATACACATCATCATCAAAAAAGCACCTTGGTTACTTTCATCACAACCCCACATAAGGTTATTGCCAAAGTTTCAATATTTTCTATCCAAAGGTGCTTCTTCATCTGATATTGTTTCATTGTTAACTTCAAATCCTAGAATTTTACGAAGTAGCTTGGAGAAACGAATAATCCCTCTTTTTGAATTATTCAGTAGGTTCTTGAAAACCAACAAGGATGTCATTGTTTGCTTAATAAAAAATTGGACTACATTTACTATTTATCCCTATCACCTTCTAGAGGCTAATATCAATTTGATGACTGATTTTGGAGTTTCTGATTCTGTCATTGTTAGATTGACTCGATCTAGCCCATTTCTAATTTGTTCAAAGGATTTGATTAAGTCATTGGAGGAAATTAAGGGTTTAGGATTTGATCCTTCAACAACTACTTTTGGGTATGCTTTGTTAGCCAATAACTGTACGAGAAAAAACCTTTGGGACGATAAAGTTGACATCTTTAAGAAATGGGGTTGGTCTGATGAAGATGTTATTCGAGCATTTAGGTGTCATCCTGATATGATGTTGACTTCAACTGAAAAGATTAATTTGGTGATGAGTTTTTGGGTCAATCAATTGGGTTGGAATTCATTGGCACTTACCAAACAGCCGCATATCTTTACTCATAGTTTGGAGAAATGGATCGTTCCAAGGGGATTGGTTGTGCAATTTCTTTTGATGAAAGGCTTGCGAAAAAAGAATGCCAGCTTAGTTACACCATTTAGATATTCTGAAAAATTGTTTTTGAAGAAGTTTGTTTTCAGTTTTGAGGAGGAATGTGATTATCTATTAAAGCTATATAAGGAAAAAATGGAACTTGCATATACAACGGAAAACAATAGCATGCCATTCCCTAATTAGGTAATTTCGTAATCTTCTTTTGCAATAAAATGTAAGTGCTTACTGCTTATTCTTTCTAGGCCAAGATAGAGGATGATCTAGCTGTCTTGACTTTTTTGCTAACCTGGACCAGAGTGCTATAGTTGGTCATAATAATACCTTATGATTTATCCTATATGCCTCATATCTAGTAGATAAAGAAAACCTCGAATGGTCTTGTATTTATTTGGTCAGGGAATGTTTACTCGTGATGTTAGTTTTCCTTCCATGTTTGTTCGATCAAGAAGTACAAACAAACTATGTATGCAATTCTGCTCAATTTAATGATTGAAACTTTAAGCTTGAGATTATTCAGTACTTTGCCTATTTGCTTTTCTTTTGGTTCTCTACACATTATCTTTCTAAGGATTTTTCTATTATTACTCATACAACTTTATTAATAGTTTGCAGCCTTCTTTAAGCTTGAAGTTGTTTCTTGAAATGTTTATAAAACGTTATGAGAATGAGGGTTTTTATCTTTTAAAGTTGTATGAGGAAAAACACAATCATGCATACACCACGGACAAAACATGCATCTCATGATTGTATTTTCAGGTATTTTAGCCTTTATATGTTGTTGTTGTTCCTGATTTGAATTGAATTCACGTTTAGTAGTTAGTACAAAATATGAGTGGAGCTAGTTTAACCAACTTGGTTTCCTTTTCTTATTTGGACAAATGTTTGTTTGTTGTCATTGATATTTTCAAAATTGTGTTCTGTATTGATTCATGTTGCCGACCCCGCTTAGTGGGATAAGGTTTGATTGTTGTTGTGTTGTATATCAGTCTTCATAATACCGTATAATTTTGCCAGTAGCAAACATAAAAGTTGAAATTTTCTTGTATTTGTAGGCATGAAACTCTGTTGAGGGAAAATGCAAATAATTTGGGGAAAATGTGTAATTATGGTTGTCGTGCAATTGTAAAGACTTCTCCAATTTCAATATTGAAGATAAAATTATTGTTGTGGATTACATTTATTTAATACACTTGGCAGGTAGCTTTATGCCAAAGTCAGGCCAGGTCTTCCATAGCACTTTATTTTGTCACATTTTGATTTTATTTGTGTCTTTTGGCCAACTATTATGGATTAAAATACATTGGCATTTTGTCAATGTTCTGTATTTTATGTGAGTACATTATGTGTTTAACACCGCACATGCTTGAACACCCTGTTCCTTGGTGTATTTTGTGGTGATATTTTACTTAACTGCTTTCGGATATTGTCTCTTGTCATAGACACTTATAGCCTAGTAGAGTAATTTCTTGATACTGTTAATTGGAACTTTACAGTTTCAATTTTCTACTTAACTGTTAATTGGTGTATTTTGTCAATGTCCTGTATTGTATGTGAGTACATTATGTGTTTAACACCAGATATGCTTGAACACCTTGTTTCTATGGCAACATTTTGTAGTATCCTTCCTAAAACCTTTGCATGATTTGTTGAAAATTGTAACAGTTTCAGTTTTTGCATCTTCACACAACCTCGCTTTGTCTTGGATGCTTTTAGTCTTCAATTGTTAGAGCTAAAATGATAACATGTTCTTGCTGTTGATTTAGATTTCTTACATTTTATTAAGTTATTTTTTTTAAGGGACATCTTCAGTTGTTTTATATGTGCTCAGTTATTGTAAATGAGCTATCCCTCTTTGCCCTCTATATTGATCTTATCTAGTATTTATGTTGCGTTATGCCCTCTTTTGTTGTCTTGCTAAACTTAAAATATTCATTTATTTTTTACGACTGAAATTCTTAGTTGAGTTTATAAACTTGTTCTCACTTATATTTCAAGCTATAATCTTTATCCACATCTGTTGAAGTCGCCATTGCTGATTTTTGATCTATTTGCAGGTACTATGGTTGTAACAATCAATGTTACCTATTGGTTTGCTACATTGTTATCAGTTTTCAACTGCCACTTTTCCTCTATAATCAGGCAGCAGCTTTGCAGAAATTAGTGTCAAGTTGTTGTATGGAAGAGACGAGTATCAAATGTCCATGATTATAATTTGATGACCATTCTTGATTCTAAAATCTAGGTATTGATTCTTTCAGCAACCATTTTTGCATTGGAGCCAACTGACATGTAAATTTAGAAAATAGTTTTCACTGAAAGTTGCAGTTGTAGCTTTACTCTGGTTACGTGTTTGAATGCTAATACGCCGCATTTCCATACACTGAAATTTGTTGTAACTCGCGGTCACAGATCCAACATAAATACTTCTTCAGTGGACCTTATTTTTCTACATAGTGAATCAAGATGATGATTGATGATGGCAGATTTTAGTTCCAAACGCGCCTATCCTGATAGTAACCTTCACCAGACTTTATCAAAATTGTTTGTTGCTGATTGTATTGTGTTATTCGGAGAATCTGAAATGTGAGTTGTTTTTTATAACAAAGATTGAAGGAGAAGAATATTATAAGAAGTTCTTTCACAATTTTCTTTTTAACCTGCCATAAATAAAATATAAATTTTTTAAATGTCAAAATCTATAGACGAAGTAACAAAAATATATATCTAAATTAAATTTTGAACTCTTTTTTTAATAAATTTTACAATGTTTTAAATGTGCCTGGAAATAAATCAAAAGCTAAATTTTCAGCCTTTAATAGAATCCATTGTAGATGCAATATAAATTCTATTTTAGAGAAACCAAACATGTGAAAATCAATTCTACATTTCTAGAATCAATTTTATCTATTTATAATATTATGAATATGCCTGCAAAAAATCATTTAAAAATATTTGTTGACTCAACGTAAACAAAAACAACTTGCAAGATAATTTTATAGTGACTATGCGATTTATTATATTTAAAAATGATAAAATAAAGATGAACACTTCGGTACCTAAAGTTTGGTTGGATATATACCTATTAAATCTTTCAAAGTCATGTCACATCAGTTATTAAGTTATTTTAAAATAAAGTTTGAATTTCTCCCTAAAAAAATATTAAATTGACTACAATACCACTCTCCAACCAAACTTTACCTAAAATAAATCTTGCTCTCAAATAAGTCCACAACTTTTGCATTAAAAAAATGGTTAAATAATTTTTTTTTCATCCAATTTTTTTTTTTTTTTTTCAAATAGTCTGATGGCTAGAATTAACCTTTTTAAGATGAATAAGTGAGGTGTAGTTTGACCCCCGACCCCTGCGTATAACAATGCATTGTCCTTATCAATTGAGTTTGACTCACAAAGACATAGAATCAGGGAGACACATAATGGGGGTGGGGAGATAAGGAAGGTTGGTCAGTTGTGAGTTTAAGATGCCGAGAAATAATCGATCGATTAATCAAGGACAAGAAGGATCTCATGACCAGAGTGTTTAGGGCTAGATTACGGTTCTTCGGAAGTGCATCGAAGATAAGGTTTTGAGATTTGCTTAGGGGCCACATGTGTTATGGTGGAGGTACAACATCTATTTGTTGGCAGAATATAAAAAATAAGAGGGTGTTGGAGTGAAAGTCGAGAGTTGGTTGGTTGATGATATTAGGCGCAAGGTAGGTGATGGTCTAATACGTTGTTTTGTCAGGATGCTTGGGTTGAGGGAGTTCCACTTAGTGTCAGGTTTAGTCACTTGTTTGAGTTATCTGAGAACAAGTTGGCAATGGAAGTGGAGATGCGTTCCTTAGGTTGGGGTGAATGGTGAAGCTTGGAATTGGCGGAGAAAACTCTATGCTTGAAAGGGAGAGAAGGTGGAGGAATGTGTGCGTTGATATCATCTATTGTTTTGTAGGTTAGTGTGGGGATAAATGGGTTTGGAAGTTAGACACGACAAAAGGTTATTCTATGGGTAGTGCTTATAATTACTTGACGGCGGTGGAAATCAACAATCATATGGAAGGCAATAACATTCTTTGGTTAAAAGTTGTTACCCTCAAAGTTACTCTTTCTTTTTACGTATGTTTCTTATCGTATCCCTACTATATATAATATGCATAGGAGGAGGGTCCTTAATTATATTGATCAGACATGCACATGAGGGGGTAATATGAATAAATACAGGGACCATATATTTGTCAAATATGTTTTTTTTCGGAACATTATGGTAATTGGTTGCTAATTGTATAGGCTTTGAAACTGGATATCTTTCGAACCACCTAGTGCATTTCAGTAAGTTAGGAGGTTTCTCAAAGAAAAATTGTTTGGTTTTGAGTATCATTTGGATTTCGATGGTTTGGACAATTTAAAAAGAAAGAAAAGAGAGAAATTTTCAGCAAAAGGAGAAGCAATTGCAAAACTTTAAGCTTTGTTTAATAGAATGAAGTCAGTGGAGCGGAATAGAATGAAGTGGGACATAATGGAATTAATTTTCCATTCCATTGTTTGGATGTTTTATGATGGAATGGAACAAAGTTTACCTTCCATTGTTTGAAAATTAAACGTAAATGAGTGAATTATAACTTTTAATTCCTTTATTACCTTCAATTGTAAAACAAAATTATGATAATTGAAGCATAATCTAACCTACATCCTAACACGGTTATTGAAAGTGATTATTAATTAATAGTGAATATTTACAAGCAGTGATAATACATCCAAACAACTGCTAGTAGATAGATTTCAGAACTCTCATGTTGAGTTCACCAAGAGGCAAGCAAATAGGGTAGTTCACGAGTTAGCTCAGGCAGCCCTGTCTAATCCTAGCCTCCATGTTGTTGATGATGTACCTACATGTATTTGACATATTTTAGCTAATGAAATGCAATGAATTTTTTCCTTAAAAAAAATTAATAGTGAATATTGTTTTGAAAAGTGTCATGATAATAAAAAAAAACAAGCAATTTCATCACGAATTAGAAAAAGATTTTGATTGAATTATATATATCATACTTTGTGTGTAAAGTTATAAGTGCTCCAAAGTTAAATGTCCATAAAATCTTTCTTGCCACGATCAGTTCATCAAGTTAAAATCGGTATAACAAGTGTGGGACAAATTATCTGCAGCGAAAAAATTGCAAAGAGAAGATATATTGACACTGTGAGAACATATTGGATGTCCCAAATCTTCCGATTAACATAATAGGAATATACTATGCAAGGAGAAATAAAGTCGGGTTACCTATTCATGAGATTGTGGGGGAAGAGAAGACGACATAGACATCAAAGAAGATAGACGACAACTAGCTAGTTAATGGTGATGAGTAATATTGAAAGAAGAAGATAAATAAGTCATTTTAAAACTTAAAGGAGTGGTTCCATCTCATTCATCTAGATTTGGGGGAATAAAAATGGGGGAAAAGTAATGAAATAGGATGGAATACATTCCACCATGTACCATTCCATTCCTTCATTATTTTTCAAATCCAACCAATGAAATGGTATACTCCCCCCTTTTCTAAATATAAGCAAATTTGACTTTTTAGGTTCATTCAATTAATGATGTAAGCTTTTGTTACAAAACGCACATGTGGCAAATAGAGGATGATGTGACAGTGTCTGACGTGGAAACCGATGCTGACATGACAAACTTGATAATGAGCCACACAATGAAAGGGACCAAAAGAACAAAACGAAATTTGTAGAGGGACAGACCAAAACCAAAAAACGAGAAGACGGAAAATTCAAATTTAGTTTACATTTTTTCATCTTCTTCTTCATCACTATCATTATCTTCATAAAATTTATCTATATCATCAAACAAACGGAAATTCAGCACTTCAAAATCCAAAAATCCATCAACTCAAAACAGCCAACAAACTCAATCTCACAACTTTACTACAACTTCTTTTTTTTCTTTATTTTTGTTCATGTGCTTGAGATTAACACACATCGATCCAGCACCTTCAACTATACATTCATGTGATAAATTCCCTTTTATTTCTTCTCACAAACAACAAAATCAAATTAAACCAATATACCCACTGTTCAACCTGCAATCCAATTTCACACACATTTTAAAATCATTTACACCAAACATACACAATAAAATCATTCAAAATAAAACTCATCTCAATTCAACATTCCAACATATTTTTCAATTCCATTTATTATCCCTCTAGATCTTCAAATGAAAACAACATTCATATCAAACTTGAACATTTCTCTTATAATCCAATTTCACACATCAATCTTCCAAATCAACCAAAAAAAAGTACATGATCCAAATGATCAAAACAAAAATGATGAGATGAGAGTTCAAAGAATTGACGAAGAAAGCATTTGGGGTGACCAAGAAATAGTAGAGACGCGGGAACAATGATGAACGAGAGTTGGTAATGAAAAAAAAACGAAAATACATTCTTTAGGTTTTTCAATTTGGGAACTTTGTGAATTTTTTCAATATTGGGAATTCGAGCATTCTCAATGAGAATTTGGTTGTTATAATTTGATTATGATATTATCAATAAGAGTTTTGTTGTGACTATGAACATTATGGATTTTAGTGTAGATGTCAATCTGGATTTTGTTTGGGTTTGTGAGAAGTTGTCTATTGAGGGTGCGACGATGATTTTGAGTTTTTTTTTTATCTCTTTTCTAGGTATTTTTTGATGAATTTATGAAAATAATGATGAAGATGAAAAAGAGGTGGAAGGAAGAAGATGATGAAAGATATTTTTTTCTCATTTTTTTTTGTTTTGGTACCTCTACGAATTTTGTTTTTGGTTTTGATCCCTCTACATATTTCGTTAATTGGTTTTGATTCCTCTCTGTGTAGCTCATCAACAAGTTTGCCACGTCAGACACTACCACATCATCCTCTATTTATCACATGTGCAATTTTGTAACAAAAACCAACGGAAAAAACGAAAATCAAAAGGTTGACAATTTACAAGATTTGTTGTAGGAAGAGAAAATAAAATAAAAAATACAGGGACGAAAACAAAAACATCTGAATTTAGGTGGACTTTTAGGCCTCTATTCTATTGGGTAAGGTTTAGTATGGGAAAACAAAGTTGTTTCCCATCATGGAAAAGTCTTTTTGGACTGTTAGATTAAATAGGAATACAAATTTTATGATGGTCTGTCTATACTATATAATCCATCAGCATTCTCTCTCCTCCATTCCACCACAACACTAGTCATCTTCCATCTCAATTTTACTTTTCAATCCGAAGAACACAAATTTACTACTCAAATTTGGACAAACTGAGTTGAGTTTTGGAAACAAGGAGGGACTATGTTGTCACCATCAGCAGACTTATAAGCATATGTACCAATAATATAGATGAATCAAACTCCAATACATCTCCCCAAATTTAGAAAACACACCAACAAGAGTCATATTTAATCAAGAAACCAATGTTCTTTTTTATCATTTCTGTATGTAAATTCGGCACCATCACATTTACAAAATCTAGATCTGGTTCGACTTTTCCTGCATCATCACATATTCAAAAATTAGATCTGGTTCGGCAAACATAACTTTACCACCGAAAGTGACCGGAAACTCTTCCACGATGGTGTGCGGTGGCTCTCCGGCGAAGGTTCTTTGAATTAGATGTTAATAAATAAATAAATAATCTGCTTCTATGTAATTTTGATTTTGATGCTTGTTTTTCTTTTAAATTAGATATTGATAAATAAATAAACAATTAGTTTGAATAACTCTTATTTTCGAAACAATTGGGAGAGGAAAAAAAATCTAGTATAAATTTGTGTTGTTTCTATGACTAAGCTGTAAAGAAAATGGTGGACCTGGGTTAGTTTCAATCTCATGAGGTTGAAGAAAATGTAAACAAGATATGGTGTGGATAGTCCATGATTAAATCAGTGTTCCTATTTAATCAAGTGGTAAAAAATAGCTTTCCCATAGTAGGATACAACTTCCCTTTCCCATGTTAAATGCCACCATTCTATTATCCGTTGAGAACCAATCAAGTACGGATCAGAATACCTAAAAACATATCTCAATACTCTCCGCTCATCTCATTCTCACTACATTCCAAACCATGTCGAAGAAATGTTTTCTTTCCAACAATGTTGCATTATGTCTCATCACAACCAAATCCACAACCTCAAAATTCAACAGCACTCTTTTGAACCAACACTTGTTGTTCCCAACTTCACTAAGAAGTTTCTGCACCATAACAGCCACTTCAGAATCTAAATCAGACGCACAACCATTTGCTGTATCATACCTCATCAACAATTTTGGTTTCTCATCTAAATCTGCTCTCATAGCTTTCAACAACAAACAGGTTAGTTTCATTACCCCAGATAATCCTGATGCTGTTATCAGCTTCTTTCAAAACCATGGCTTTTCACACTCCAACATACGCATCATCATCAAAAAAGCACCTTGGTTACTTTCATCACAACCCCACAAAAGGTTATTGCCAAAGTTTCTATTTTTTCTATCCAAAGGTGCTTCTTCATCTGATATTGTTTCATTGTTAACTTCAAATCCTAGAATTTTACGAAGTAGCTTGGAGAAACGAATAATCCCTCTTTTTGAATTATTAAGTAGGTTCTTGAAAACCAACAAGGCTGTCATTGTTTGCTTAATAAAAAATTGGACTACACTTACTATTTATTCCTATCACCTTCTAGAGGCTAATATCAATTTGATGACTGATTTTGGAGTTTCTGATAATGTCATTGCTAGATTGATTCAATCTGTACCATTTCTAATTTGTTCAAAGGATTTGATTAAGTCTTTGAAGGAAATTAAGGGTTTAGGATTTAATCCTTCAACGACTACTTTTGGGTATGCTTTGTTAGCCAATAACTGTACGAGAAAAAACCTTTGGGACGAGAAAGTTGACGTCTTTAAGAAATGGGGTTGGTCTGATGAAGATATTATTCGAGCATTTAGGTGTCATCCTGATATGATGTTGACTTCAAACGAAAAGATTAATTTGGTGATGAGTTTTTGGGTCAATCAATTGGGTTGGAATTCATTGGCACTTACCAAAGGGCCACATCTCTTTGCTCATAGTTTTGAGAAATGGATCGTTCCAAGGGGATTTGTTGTGCAATTTCTTTTGATGAAAGGCTTGCGAAAAAAGAATGCCAGCTTAGTTACACCATTTAGATGTCCTGAAGAATTGTTTTTGAAGAAATTTGTTTTCAGCTTTGAGGAGGAATGTGATTATCTATTAAAGCTATATAAGGAAAAAAAGGAACTTGCATATACAACGGAAAACAATAGCATGCCATTCCCTAATTAGGTAATTTCGTAATCTTCTTTTGCAATGTAGCCTTAGCTTGCTAGTATTAAAACGTAAGTGCTTATTCTTTCTAGGCCATGATAGAGGATGATCTAGCTGTCTTGACTTATTTGCTAACCTGGACAGAGTACCATAGTTGGTCATAATAATACCTTATGATTTATCCTATATGCCTCATGTCTAGTAGAGAAAGAAAAACTCGAATGGTCTTGTATTTATTTGGTCAGGAAATGTTTACTCGTGGTGTTAGTTTTCCTTCCATGTTTGTTCGATCAAGAAGAACAAACAAACTATGTATGCAATTCTGCTCAATTTAATGATTGAAACTTCAAGTTTGAGATTATTTAGTACTTTGCCTATTTGCTTTTCTTGTAGCTCTATACGTTATCTTTTTAAGGATTTTTCTATTATTACTCATACAACTTTATTAAATAGTTTGGTGCCTTCTTTAAGCTTGAAGTTATTTCTTGAAATGTTTATAAAACGTTTTGAGAATGAGGGTTTTATCTTTTATTAAAGTTGTATGAGGAAAAACACAATCATGCATACACCACGGACAAAACATGCATCTCATGATTGTATTTTCAGGTATTTTAGCCTTTATATGTTGTTGTTGTTCCTGATTCGAATTGAATTCATGTTTAGTTGTTAGTACCGAATATGATTGGAGCTGGATTAACGAACTCTGTTTCCTTCCCTTATTTGGACAAATGTTTGTTTGTAGTCAATGATATTTTTCAAAATTGTGTTGTATATTGATTCATGTTGCCGACCCACTTAGTGGGACAAGGCTTGGTTGTTGTTGTTGTGTTGTATATCAGTCTTCATAATACCTGTATAATTTTGCCAGCAACAAACTTAAAAGTTGAAATTTTCTTGTATTGTAGGCATGAAACTCGTTGTGTAAGGTGGAAAAAGGCAAATAATTTGGGGAAAATGAAAGTGTAATTATGGTTGTGGTGCAATTGTGAAGACTTCTCAAACTTCAATATTGAAGCTACAGTTATTATTGCGGATTACATTTATTTAATACACTTGCAGTTAGCTTTATGCAAACAATAAATAAATGTTCTGTATTTTATTTTGTCACATTTTGGTTTTATTTGTACCTTTTGGCCAACTGTTATGGATTAAAATGCATTGGCATTTTGTCAATGTTATGTATTTTATGTGAGTACATTATGTGTTTAACGCCACACATGCTTGAACACCTTGTTCCTTGGTGTATTTTGTGGTGATATTTTACTTAACTACTTTCGGATATTGTCTCCTGTCATAGACACTTATAGCCTGGTAGAGTAATTTCTTGATACTGTTACTAATTTTTGGCCTTCATTTATTACTACTAAGTAAACCAATAGCTTACCTCCTATTTTGTTTACCACTCTCAAAAGGAATGATTTTTTTTTTATACAATCTCACCTATAAAGAAGCAGCTTTTGTTCAATTGGCAAGGATATGATGAAACAAAACTTTGTTGTGTTTGTTTGCTATGTATGAAATGGCTTCTTGATCATAATGGATTAATCAGTGCTTTCTTTCGCTGGCAACGTTTTGTAGTATCCTTCCTGAATCCTTTATATGATTTGTTGAAATTGTAAACTTACAGTTTCAATTTTTGCTTCTTCACACAATCTCACTTTGTCTTGGATGCTTCTAGTCTTCAATTGTTAGAACTAAAATGATAACATGTTCTTGCTGTTGATTTAGATTTCTTACGTTTTATTAAGTTCTTATTTCTTAAAGGGACATCATATTATCTTCAGTTGTTTTATATGTGCTCAGTTATTATTGTAAATGAGCCATCCCTCTTTTCCCTCTAACTAAATAACGTCTATATTGATCTTATCTAGTTTATATTCTGTGTTAGACTGATAGTCATGCCTCATGCCCTCTTTTGTTGTCTTGCTAATATTAAAACCTCTGATTCATTTATTTTTTATGTCTGAAATTCTTAATCGAGTTTATAAACTTGTTCTCATTTATATTTCAAGCTATAATCTGTATCCATCTAATTGCAGGTACTACGCTTGTAACAGTCAATGTTACCAATTGCTTTGCTACATTGTTATGAATTTTCAACTGCCACTTTTCCTTTATAATCAGGCAGCAACTTTGGCAGAGACGAGTATCAAATGTCCGTGATTATAATTTGATGACCATTCTTGATTTTGAAATCTGCTCATTGATTCTTTCATCAACCATTAATTTTGGAAATAGTTTTCATTCTTTCACAGAAGCTTGAAGTTGTTGCTTTACTCTGGCTGTATGCTTGAACCGTTAATGTACTGCAGTTTCAAATGCACCGAAATTTGTTGTAACTAATAGAAAAATGGTCACAAATCCAACATAAATACTTTTCTAGTGGACCTTTTTTTCTTTCTACATAGTCATAGACAATAATCATTTGTGAAATTTCTTTGCAAAAACCAACTAGTGAATCAAGATGGTGATGTCGAATTTTGGACATTCTAAAAGGACCTGTCTAGTTCCAGAGACACCTATCCTGATAGTAACTTTCACCTTGATTCAGAACCATTACCCACCAGACTCTATATTAGACTTTATCAAAATTGTTTGTTGCTGATTGTATTTCAGCAAAAGGGATTAAGAAACCAAAATATCCATGAGAGGGGAACTCCCTCCAAACACACCTAAAGGTATCCATCCAACACTTTTCACTATCCTTTGTTCCTTCTTCCTTGTTAGGAGATGAACACTTGGTTCATTCTTTTGTTAATTCTCTCTAGAGTATTCTGATTCTGTTTTTAATTTCTCAAATATTAATGATTACAACAAGAGAAACTCGTTTTATAGGAGGCTAAGGTTCACCATTAACTTAAACGGCCTACATTATATCGTAAGGGGGTATATATACCCTAAGGGAGTAAATATATTTATAATAATGTAAAACTTATTTACATTTGCTTTCATACATTTGACTATATATTTTTAGAGATATTCAATGAACTACAAAGAGGCATCTTAGTGCAATTTGATTGAATCTGTGTAAGCAAACTTAAACTATCAATACATAGAAATTAAGCTCTATGTCGTAAGATTATTTGTCATTGATTTATTAGTAGCAAAAAGACGTTATTTTCGGTGTATATAAATATTTTATCGTATAATATTTGCTTTGTTTAGTTTATTATTTTAGGTTTTAAAATATCTATCTTACCTTTGTAAAATAGGTCGATAATGTTCTACTTCCCCTATAATTATGATATAAATTTAAATTGGAAAAAAAAATTTACTAGCTTTGCTGCACTTTTTGATATCTATTATTAAAAATTAATAATAGTAACTGATAACTTAAATCGTAGAATTCATATTTTTTAACAAACTTTGCAAAAAAAAAATTATAATATTACTAGAATCTCTCAAAAAAAACTGAAATTTTTTAACAAAAACATGAATTAAATATGAATTTTTATATTTTTTGCGGTTACAAATTCATATTTAATTTATGTTTTATTAAAAAATTCTATTTTTTTTAGTGATTTTTACAATGTTCTACACATTTCTACTCAATTTCATTAAAAAATATAAATTTGGACTTAAAAATAGAGAACAAAAGTAGATTTTGGATCAACAATGAAATATATTCAACCATGATCCTTTATCTTCCAACAATCCAAATAGATTTTGGATCAACAAAAGTAAGTTTAAATATTTTTTGTCCCATTAGTCATAACTCAATAGACAAAAATGCTAAAATTATTAAGCGTTACATGTTTTTTGTCATTCTCATGTTTAGGAAAACACTAAATGTTAAAACAGCGAGCTTCTACTTTAATTGTGTTTGAAACACATCACGACACGACACTCTCTGATAATCTCATTGACGCAACATTTTTGAGTAAATTTTGAATCCATGTTGAAGAAATTGTTTCTCCGCCACAAATGTAGTTTCAGGTCTCAACACAACAACCCTCTTTTGTACCAACACTTGTTGTTCCCGATTTCACTCATCAGATACAACACTACAATAACAGAATCAGAATCAGAATCAGAATCAAACCCACACCCATTCGCTGTATCATACCTTATCAACAATTTCGGTTTCTCACCTCAATCCGCTCTCAAATCATTCAACCACAACCATTTTCGTTTCAATACCCCAGATAAACCTGATGCTGTCATCACCTTCTTTCAAAACCATGGCTTTTCACATTCCGACATACGCATCATCATCAAAAAAGCACCTTGGTTACTTTCATCACAACCCCACAAAAGGTTATTGCCAAAGTTTCTATTTTTTCTATCCAAAGATGCTTCTTCCTCTGATATTGTTTCATTGTTAACTTCAAACCCTACAATTTTACGAAGTAGCTTGGACAAACGAATAATCCCTCTTTTTGAGTTATTCAGTAGGTTCTTTAAAACCAACAACGATAACGATGTCATTGTTTGCTTAATAAAACATTGGACTACATTTACTATTTATCCCTATCACCTTATTGTGGATAATGTCAATTTAATGTCTGATTTTGGAGTTTCTGATTCTGTAATTGCTAGATTGTTTCAGTCATGGACATCTATATTTGGTTCAAATGATTTGATTAAGTCATTGGAGGAAGTTAAGTGTTTAGGGTTTGATCCTTCGACGACTACTTTTGGAATTGCTTTGGCAGCTAAGAAATGTTTCAGTAAAAAACTTTGGGATGAGAAAGTTGATGCCCTTAAGAAATGGGGTTGGTCTAATGAAGCTGTTTTTCAAGCATTTAGGATGCATCCTGGTTTCATGTTGACTTCAATTGATAAGATTAATTTGGTGATGAGCTTTTGGGTTAATCAATTGGGTTGGAATTCCTTGGCACTTACTAAAAGGCCGCATATTTTCAATTTCAGTTTGCAGAAAACGATTGTTCCAAGGGCATTGGTTCTGCAATATCTTGTGATGAAAGGTTTGAGGAAAAAGAATGCAAGCTTAGTTGCACCGTTTGCTCTGTCTAAGCAAATGTTCCTGAGCAAATATGTTCTCAGTTTTAAGGAGGATTCTGATTATTTATTAAAGCTTTATGAGGAAAACGTAAATCTTGCGTCCACCAAGGAGAAGAACATTGACATGCCATTCACCAAATAGGTGACTTCGTAATCTTGTTTTTGTAATGTAACATTTGCTTGTTAGTTCTTAAATTTTAATTGACTATTCTCTCTAGGCCAGGATAGAGGATGGTCTAGCTGAATTGTTATAACAATGCTTTATGATTTATCTTATGCCTTATATCTAGAAAATATAAAAATGCTCAAATGGTCTTGTATTTCGTCTGGGAATGTTAATTCATGGTTGTATATCTCATTCTATGTTTGTTCAATCAAGAATCCATAGTAGTAAAAACAAATTATGTAGGCAGCCCACTCAATTTAATGATATTGAAACTTTAAGCTTGAGATTATGAAGTGCTTTGCTTAGCTGATTTTCCTTTGGTTCCCTACACATTATCTTTTTAAGCTCAACTTTTTAGGATTTTTCTATTACTCATACCATGTTATTCAACAGTTCTGCAACCTTCTTGAATTTTGACCAGACATGAATCGCCGAGTTCTTTCATTTTATATTTTGGAGAATGTTTAACTACTCTTTAGATATTTGCAAAAATGGATCTTCTCCCTTTATGGCGAGCACAGCTGTTGTGTCAGTCAGTCTAGAGAAAATCTGACTGTCTGCCTTTATGTAGGAGAGGAATACAGACCAAGGTGGCTGTTCGATTGATTTTATGCAGAAATAGCATTGCCATCATCTACTTTCGTCCCCCAACCATTATTAGTTGATTACTGATATCATACAGTCATAGTTATTGTGATGTGTTGTGTAAATGAAAGGGATATATTTCTTGGAAGGCTTTTCCAGGTTTTAGCATGCCTTTGTTTGATGTCTGGTTGAAAGATAATGAGTGAATAAGTAAGCAAAACAACAGTAGTTAGTGCCTTAGGGGTGGTTCGACCACACCATTGTTGATGAATTTAGGAGGCATTCAAATACAAATATTTATAGGTTAGAGGCAAATGAGAATTATAGTTAATCAGTTGTCCAGTTACACCTTTTCTTGTAGAGGCTCTTCCTTGAAAAGTTCTGTCTGATGGTGAGTTGGAAAAATTGCTGAAATAAAAGGGACTCTGGTTACAATCATTAAATGTTTATGTTATACATGCAAGTTTTTAAAGATTTGAATTATATGCAGTCACTGCAGTTGGATCGATATGTTGGATGTATCGGACGTTCCAAGTCAGAAATATAAAACCAGGCTTTCTCGATCCAATTTTTTGGTATCGCCACACGAAGGTTGTATGTAGCAGCAGTGGTGTTGGATCCAAGATTTTGTGGTGATGGAGAAGGGGATTGCGGTCGAAACCCAACCGAGCATTGTGTGACAATGATTTATGACTCTGCCATCAACAATATTTATTACTGTGGTGGCCCCGGTGTTACACGACAAGGATATACGACTTCCAACATCACAAAACTCCATCTTGGTCTGGACCCAAAAAAAAACTCTATCTTGGTGCCCAGACAAAAATTATGAACTGGAGCACACAAAAAAAACTAATTGGGATTTGTTTATTCATTAATCCAAATGATGGAGCCTTAGCAGAACAGCTCTAATACATTTGAATATGATATTGGCACCATTCTGCAGCACCTGCTCCATTGTAAAGACAAAATTGCAAAATTTATAAGCATCAGTTTTGCTTCACAATTTGTTTAATTTCTAGAAAACACATTTGATTATGTTTAACTTCACAATTTGTTTGAACTTCATTAAGGCAAGAAGATAACGTTTTCGTAGAACTCTAGATGACCAAGAAACTAAATAATAACTATTGATTAATAGTAGTAAGCATAGTTGATAGCAAAGCACGTGGGGTTTACAACAAGGCTTGCAACGAGTTCTCTGTCAATGTTTGTTGTTGGATTGAAGTCAAGTAGATGCCACCTTTGTATGGTTGGGTGCAAGTAAGGGTGTTCGCCGAAAGGGTTTGATCGGTTTTGGCCAAAGCCATGTTTGAATTTTGTTCTTCTCTCAACAAAAAATGCTTACTCCCAACCAAAATTCCCAAAATTCCCAAATCTCTTAATTTCCTGTTTGTATCCTTCAAAAAAAGAGAAAAAAAGCAATTTCATAGAGAGAAGTGAGTGACACGTTCCTGATGGGCGTGTTTGATAGTTGAACTGCACCATCATGGGAAAGAACTTTGCTTTCCCAGGTTAAACGTCACCCTCAAAGAGTACTAGACGTGAAAAGAAAGAAGCTAGAAAGCATGGCTTCCACGTCAACATGGTTTCCTGCCGCGATTTCTCACTAAAAAAATGACCAAATTGGATGGTCGGGTTAAGTAAAATATGTATAAAGTGAAGCTAGTAAGAGTACATAGAAAATGACCAAATTCCACTAAAAAAATACAAAAACTTATTATAAAAAATAAAATAAAATTAGAGACTAACTTACCTGTTTTTGTAGAGGAAAAGACTAACTTTCCTCGTTTGTTAGCAAGATGCTTATATATATTTCCTTCAACTAATGGAAAGACGAGTATCTCTATCCACTCTTTTACTAATTGTTTGATTTTAGAGTGAATGAATCAATTTTTTGTCGGACTTTATTTGTTTTTCTGCATGACTTTAGATTACTAGGTCCTTTTTATCTAACAATCAGAGAGTTAATGTAAAAACAAATCTATACACAACATAAATTATCAAAATAATCCAATTTTGTTAACTGGCAAATAAGCAAAATTAAGGATAATTTGTCGAAATAACTGAACAAGAGATAAAAAATTTATATTGTTTCAATAAAAAAAACATAATCTTATCTTATTTAAATTAGGGTCCATTTGTTTCAAAAAAAAAATCTATTTCATTTTATATAAAAGAAAAACATTTTTATCAATTTTAAGTGTTTGTTTAGGAATTTAAAAGAAAACCATTTTATCATAAAAACATATTTTTTATTTTAAAATGAAAAGCTTTTTTCAAACGCAAGGAGGTAACACATGAACTAATTAAAAAAAAACTTAAAAGAGTGATTTTTTCTTTTAGATAATAAACAAACATAAATAAGTTCAGATTTTTTTAAGCTCTAAAAAGAATTCTATACATTGTTTCAAAGACAAAATCTATTTTTTTTTTAAGTTCAAACAAATGC
>Ga0228710_1004121_pt1 | contig 22945 bp, 15 predicted proteins | sample MedpolnodulmetaG_FD_177995 | JGI IMG/M metagenome (GOLD analysis project Ga0228710, IMG submission 177995) | Root nodule microbial communities from Medicago polymorpha collected in Santa Monica, California, United States - pink nodules | ecosystem: Host-associated > Plants > Roots > Nodule...
ATAATAACTTGCAATTGAAGTAAAATAGTTCTAGAAGGAAATAAAAACATATTAAATCTAATTAAAATAAACTTAAATATTAAATAAAAGACACTAATTTAAAGACTAATTATTGACTCATCGCATATCACTATTAAATGTTTGATTAGACAAGCTCCAATATATTTTTATACAATTGGTTTTTTACCTAGTGTCGCAAGATGTTTTATTAGCATTATCCTTAAAATAAACAACTAATTTCTACGCAATTGCGATTTGCTTCCAAAAAAAGAGCACAACGTGTTCACCCGTCCTTATGCACGGGTATCATGCAAAAACATTTGATTCATCTCTTGTAACCTATACAGAAAGAGATGTTCTTAGAATAATTAGTAATGTTATAATTTTAGTTCATTTGATCAACAAAAAAAATAAATATTATTTTCTTTGTAATTTTGGTTGCTACAACTATTTTTAATATAATTTCGTATTAAATTTAGTATTATATAACTATTTGACAAAAAAAAAATTGCCCCACTAATATTGTTAGTCCAGATCCACCCCTTGTTTGGTGCATTATTTGACTGGTTTGTGTCCAATTCTAAAGTTATTTACATTTGCCATGTTATATTTGTTTTTTATTTTCTTATAGTTTTTCATTACTCTTTTTACTTTATGAGAAAACTAGCGTCTGTGATTGTCTGTTCGCTTTTTCTGCTGCGCTAATGTATGTAAAAACTATTCTCAATTTTTTTTGTCCATATCTTTATTTACAACTTGTTGGATTTTGAAAAACATAAATTGATTCACATAATAACACTCACAAATGTATAAGCAAAATAACAAATCCAATAATCAATTAGCAAAATGCAATATGTTTGCCTTGCCAAGTGACACCCGTGATTGTTACCAAAAATGTCAATCATTCAACAAAAAGCAAGCGAGTCCTGATAGGTGAACCTCCTTATTTGGCAACACACTCTTCTACACCCCCCATGTGGTAGGTAGTTTTGGTATTTCATCTTTTAATGAAGGGTAGTTTTGTCAAAACACATATAAACTTTGTAAATAAAAAAAAAAACTCATAACCTGCAACACGTTCTCTCTCTCTCTCCCTTTCATCGTCCCTCTCTCATATCTCAGATCTGCTCCCCACCGCCGTCACCGTCCGCCGCTCCCTCCTCTTGTCTCCGCCGTACATGTAACTGAATTCTCTCTTTCCTTCCTTCTCTCTCCCTCTTTCGCCGTAACCGTATCTCTTCTCTCTCTCTCTCTCGCTTTCGTTACTGTTTCTGCCTTTCCCTCACCAGTCCTTTAAGGCAACGGCGGCGGGGGACGCAAATATGTGTTGTGTCCTCATTGTATCAACGGATTTAAAGGTCCAGCATGATTTTTTTGGCGACGGCAGTGGGGGAGTAGATTTGAGATATGAGATATGTGTTTTAGAAGCTTAGAAAGCTGTTGGGAGTATGTGATGGAAAAAACAAGTTTTTTCTTTGATTCAATCAGGAAGATCTAAGGACAACTGGAGGGGTGGTGGCGGCGGCAGCGGTAGGCAATGAGAGGGACGGCGAAAGTTACAATCGTTTTCTTTGATTTTGTTTTTTTCTTTTTTCTTTTTATTTTTATTTTTGTTTGAATTAATAAAATATAATAATAAAAATTGACACATAGGCATGTGTGTATGGGTGGTATGGCATCAAAGGATGTCTACCAAACATAACTCAAAGCAAATAGAAAAGAGGATGATTTATTATCATCGGAAAAAATTCTCCAAATGTTTTTGCAAAGTTGTTCCTAACCAAGTGTCTACCTTTCCTATCAAGAATACAAAATCATAGTAAGAAAATAACCCAAAATGAAAGTAAGATAATAAAAATTGAAACCGAAAGGAGACGTAATAGGCTTAAGAGAAACTTGTCTTTAGAAAGTAGGTCCAATATAAAGTTTAGGTTTAGGGTTTGGTTTGTGAAGGGTTTGTCACTAAGATGAACCAATAATCCCAAGACGCTTTTTATTATTCTTTTTCAACCGTTAAAAATTCAATCTTTATAACTGAACTTTCTTCTAATCATCAATAAAAGCTAATTAAATTGAACAGCTCCATGTTGGAACGATACTCTGTTTTTACTACTTTGCTAGAACCGTGCACTTGCGGTTTTACTCATCAAGTTTTTGGCGCCGCCACCGGGGAGTTAACCAATTTAATTAACTTTTTAAGTAGTGGTTAGAATTTTTCTTTTTCTTTTTCTTTTCTTCTTCTTTTTTCTTTCCTTTTACCATTAACTTCTTGGGTTCATTCTCTTTTATGCGAAGAACCAAAAGTCTTGGTGAATTTGTTCCCAAGATCGAAAGGTATTTGCATAAGAGAAAGAGAGAGGCACGAAATAATATCGCTATGGCTAAACACACTCTTAAAAAGTATGCGACACCTTTTACGGGTGAGCCACAAGCTATTATTGTGTACCCAACGGTTGAGGGTAACAATTTTGAGATTAAGCCTGCACTATTTAACTTGGTGCAGCAAAATTAGTTTTCTGGATCACCCAGTGAGGATCCAAATCTGCATATCTCAACTTTCTTAAGACTTAGTGGAACATTGAAATCGAACCAATAGGCCGTAAGGCTGCACCTCTTTCCTTTCTCCTTAAGGGATAGAGCTACTGCTTGGTTCCATTCATTGGAAGTTGGTTCCGTCACTTCATGGGATCAAATGAGGCAAGCATTCATTGCCCGGTTCTTTCCCCCTTCTAAGACTGCTAAATTGAGGGATCAAATCACACGGTTCACTCAGAAAGATGGGGAATCTCTTTATGATGCGTGGGAGCGTTTCAAAGAAATGCTTAGACTTTGTCCTCACCATAGTTTGGAGAAGTGGCTTATAGTCCACACTTTTTATAATGGCTTATCATATACCACAAAAATGATTGTGGATGCAGCTGCAGGTGGAACTTTAATGAACAAGAACTATACAGAGGCATACACTTTGATTAAGGACATGGCCCAGAACCACTACCAGTGGACTAATGATAGAGCCATCACTGCTTCTTCACCCTCTAAAAAAGAGGCAGGTATGTACGAAGTCTCTACCTTTGATCATCTTGCTGCTAAGGTTGACGCATTCACCCAAAAGTTTGAAAAAATGAATGTTAGTACTGTCACCCCTGTCCCTATATAACCTCCTTGTGAAATTTGTGGTGTTTTTGGCCATATTGGTGTTGATTGACAGCTAGGTAGTACTATTGAAGGTGTTGAGCAAATGAATTATGCTCAATACAACCAAAGAATGAGGAAAAACCAAAACTTTTACAAAACCCCTCAAAATTCCTATGGACAAATGGCACCACCTGCCTATGCAAACAATCAGCGAGCCCATCAGAAATCTAGTTTGGAACTTTTAATGGAAAACTATGTTGTGAACCAATCTAAACAACTCCAAGAGCTTAAAAACCAAACCAGATTTCCAAATGACTCTCTTGCCAAACTCAATTCTAAAGTAGACTCTACTGCTACTCTTACTAAAATGCTTGAAACTCAAATCTCCCAAGTGGCCCAACAGGTGGCTACTTCTTCTCAAACACCGGGAGTCTTTCATGGTAAAATCGAAGCCAACCCCAATTCCCATGTTAATGCTATTTCATTAAGGGGTAGTAATCAGTTAGAAGATAACGTTGCTAAGGCTGAAAAATTTGAGGAAGTGTGTGTTAAGCTTCTAGGTGAGAAAGCCATAATAGATAGTGAAAAACCGCTTGATAAAACCAAAGTTACTTTCCCACTAAGGCTTGCTAAGCCTAACTTGGAGGCACAATTTAATAAATTTGTTGATATGCTTAAAAAGATTTGCATTAATATTCCCTTTTTCAGAAGCTTTGTCTCAGATGCCTTTATATGCTAAATTTTTAAAAGAAATTTTTTCAAAGAAAAGGAAGATAGAGCATAATGAGACAGTAACTTTAACTAGGGATAGTAGTGCCATCATTAAGAAGCTGCCTCCAAAGCTCAAAGATCCAGGTAGTTTTTCCATCCCTTGTGTGATTGGGAGTGAGACCATTGATAAAGCCTTGTGCGATTTAGGAGCTAGTGTTAGTTTGTTGCCTTTGTCCCTCTTTAAGATAGAAGGGTTTGTTGAGGAAATTCCCGTTAAGATAGAAGGGATATACATCCAGGCTGATTTTATGGTAGTTGACATTGAAGAGGACCCCGACGTCCCTATCCTTCTAGGAAGACCCTTCCTCGCTACTGCAGGAGCTATCATTGATGTTAAGGTCGGTAGGATTGTTTTTCAAGTGAGTGACGAGATGGTAGGATTTGAGTTGGAAAATGTTATGAAAGGTCCCACTCTTTATTCTGGTTGCATGTTTAAAGATCATGATGTGAAAGAACGCTTTCTAGCGTCATCTGCACAATATGATCTCTTTGATCCTTTTTAAGGACCCTTTCTAACCGTCAAACTAATGACTCTAAACGAGCGCTTCGTGGGAGGCAACCCACGGATTTAATCGCTTTTTTTTTGTTTGTTTTGTGTTGTTTTTATTTGTTTTCTAGGTTTTTGTCCGAATACGATGTGAAAAGGAGAAATTTTTTGACCCCCCTTGACCAGAAAGACTAGCACGGCCCGTGCCTGTGGTGGCATGGCCGTGCCAACCCAAAACCACAAAATTACCGAAAGACAGGCACGACCCGTGCTTGTGGAGGCACGGTCGTGCCTCTGTGTGCCTTCAAAACCACCAAAAACGCCAAAAACATGCGCACGGCCCGTGCCTAGGCGTGGCACGGCCGTGAGCAATACCAGGCCTCCCATATCTTCAAAAAAAAATTCTTCTTTCCCATTCACTTACCACAACTCTTTCTTCTATCCAACTTCTCTCTAAAAACTCCATTAACCCCCAACCTTCATAACTCCACCAAATCCAACAATTTTTAACCCAAATCATCTCCAATCATCATTCTAAACATAAACCACCAATCAAAACTAACTTTCATCCATGCAAACAACAAATTTGTAATCCCTTAAACCCTAACCCGAAAACCACAAATTCTTCACTATTCTCCATCATTAAACTCATAAATCTCACTTAAACCTCAACCCCATCACTAAACCAACCTTTTCCACACAAAACCTTTCAAAACCCTAACCTTCACCTAAACCCACACAAAGTCAACTAAGGTCAAATGACATCAAAGAGGAAAGGTAAGGAGATTGAAAGCTTCGGAAATGGTGCAGGCAAAAAGCAATCAACAGTCTGCAATCATGGCATCAATTTCAAGGATCCCTAGCAAAGGAGTAGGTATAAATCTCTAATCTCTCGAACTATTTCAGCTTGTAGATACCCTAATGCCAATGCCATGAATAGACTAGGAATAGAAGAACATGTGATTAGGCTGTTGAGTATCTTAGGATTGGTCGAGATGTTGAAACCTATGAGGGGGTTTGAAAACTTCACCTATGAGTTCTTGAGCTCTATTTCTTTTACTAAAGATAGGTCGAAGACGGATAACCTCGATCATAGGGTCGCATCCGGCTCTTAAATGTTTATTATGAGATGACATTGGACGCTTTTTGTTCCAAACTTGACCTCGCAAACGCGGGGTATATCCATGACTCTTGGGATCAAACTTTAAGACCGGCCAACTACGACCCCATTGCCTTTTGGAAGAGCATAACTGATTTAAACCAATACAACTCCCGCTCCAATAAGGCTAGTAACATTCACAACCATGTGCTTAGGTACCTTCAAAGGGTTATGGCTTGCACCATCTAGGGTAGGAAAGAGGTAGGAATGATGAGGACTAATGAATTGCTTATGTTGTGGGCTATGCTTTATAACCACCCTGTTAACAATTGCTATTATTTGCTAGATTATCTTGTTTCAATTGCTAAAAAGAAACCTGATGATAAAGGTGATATAGTGGTAGGTGTAATAATCACCTTCATTGCTAGGAAGTTTGGAGGGAATGTGAGCGAGGGGATCAATAGGATTGAGGGGAATAATTATCTAAACTTAGATACACTCACCTCGATGTTCTTCCTTAAACCCTATGGTTTGTCTCACAAATACCAATATGAGTGGAAAGTCAATAATGCTAATTGTTTGATTATTCTACCTAATCCGGACATAACTAATCTGAAGGTGGTGGAGAATTTGATTTATGTTAGCACTAACCCACAGGTACATGATGATGGTGATGATGGTGGTGATGAAGAGGAGGAAGGTGCACACTTGCACCATGAGCAAGAAGTCGGTGGGAACTATGATGATGAACGGTGGACATGGATTCAAACCAAAGTTCAACGAATAAGCACCAAGCAACAAAGACAATGTGTTGAAATGGTTGAGCAAAGGAACGATGTCCAAAGGGGCAATCGCATGATCGAAGAAAACAACCAAATGCTCCGGACCATGATGCAACACCTTCACCTCCAAGGTCCACCTTATGGACCTCAATAAATTGTGAGCTTTCCTCTTCCTTTACTCTTCCCCTCTTACTTTTCCTTCTCCTTCTTCTTCTTCTTCTTCTTCTTCTTCTTCTTGTTCTTCTTCTTCTTCTTCTTCTTCTTCTTCTTCATTTTCAAATCATTGAGGACAATGCTTCTCCCAAGTGTGGGGGGAGCCAATAAAGTGTCTTGTCTTTATTTTTGTTAAGTGTCATAGTGTTTCCAAACTCCCGTGGATTTTAATTTTTTGTATTGTTTTGTTGTGAAGGCCATGTTAAGCGGCTTGTTTTTATTGAAAATTATGACATAAATTTTTTGTTGTTTCTTCCCAAATGGTTGTTTCTTGTACATGAAAGTGATTTCTTGTGTTTTAAGTGTTCTTGCTATACAAACATCATGTTTTATTGTGAAAAATCTCCAATGAAAAAAGTACAAAGTTGCAGTCCTTGAGTAAGTGTATGAGTAGGTATTTTAAGGAGCACGTTCTAACTTTAATGGTAAATTAAACCCTTAAAAGTCCTTAGAGTAAAAGTAGTATAAGTTTGTGTGGGGAATAATTAGATAAATCAAAAGTGGGGCGGAAGCAAAAATATCTATAATGAAACATCATTAACTCTAGGGGGCATGAGCTGCCCTACCTGACTTCCTACATGAAGGTGGTGTTTCTCTAATAACAAAAAGTAGCTTCCATAAATCCTTCTAAAAGGAGGATAGAATCAAATGCATAATTAGGGGGGCACGAGCTGCCCTACCTGACTTCCTACGTGAAGGTGGTGACTTTTAACTTATAATTCTGCAGCACTACTTAGGGGGCATCATTAACTCGAGGGGGCAGGAGCTGCCCTACCTGACTTTCTACGTGAAGGTAGTATCCCTTAAGCAATTTGCAGTCCCCCGAGACATTTAAATTGTCAAATAATCTAAATAATTCCCATCTCTCTTATATGAAATGAAGAAATGACTTTTCTCGGTTGATTTAGTGTTAGGGTTAGAACATATTTCCTCATAATATCTCTTATACAGGAGCAAGAAAAGGACTGGACTACACACACACTCACTTGAGACTTGTTGTTGGGTTGAATAAAGTTCATAAGAAATACTTGAAGTAGTGATTAGTGTACACTTGAAATAAAGCCTTGGAGGAGACAAAAGTTTTTAATTGTGATTGTCATATGTTAAATCTTGTTTATGCCGTTATGTTTATTCCTTTTGCTTGAGGACAAACAAAGATTCAAGTATGAGGGAGTTTGATGAGTCAATAATAAGTCGATAATTAGTTATTTTAATATAATATTTGAGATTATTTTATTTAGATTTAATATGTTTTTATTTCCTTTTAGAGCTATTTTACTTCAATTGGAAGTTATTTTATTTCAGGAACAAATATTCAAAAGATTGAGTCTTGGAGAAAAAGAAAGGAGAATTGGAGCTGATTTATGCCAAAAATATGAAGATCTTATACAAAAATATCTTGTGCAAAGAAATTGAAGATCTTGTACCAAAATATAGCATAGGCGCGCCCCATATTACCCTTTTGCTGCTTTTGCTTCTTCGACAAGCTGCCTATTTTAGTATTTCTGACCTAGAGCCCATGTTTCTTGTGCAACACTTTAGTATTTAATTCTTGGGGCTCAAGTCAATGTTAGACTATAACTAGAGCAGCCATCTAGTTTGTAAAACCATCTTTTGTTCTTAGAATTCAATAGTGACAATTGTTTTCTTTAATAAAAGTTCTTCTTTTATTTTCTTGTTATTTTATTTATGTTCTTCTTCTTCTCTTCTATGTCTACAATGAATATGAGTGAGTAGACTCTTCTTGTCTTGGGATTGTTGGATGAGTCTAATGACCTAATCCTAATCAAACCAAGCCTCGAACCCTAATTTTATATAAATCTACTTTCTAATCTAATTTCACCATTTTTATAATGAATTAACAAATATCAAACTCATAAAGCGACAACGGAGGGTTAGTATTTGTTAATTCATCATCACAACTATCAAAGCGAATCATCGAAAGAAGAAGTTTTGATATTGGAACAAGTGAAATTAGACAAGGATTGCGAAACATGAGAATAGTCTAGCAAACCTTGAGACAAGTAAAGTTTCGTTCTTCAAGAATTCTAATAGCAATCAACCATGAGAATAGACGTGGTTGCTAGAGGAACATGTAACGCCCTATTTCTATTAAAGCGATAAAACACGCGAATAAAGCATATATTCAAGAAATAGACGTTACGTCTTCAACAAATATCAAACAACATGCATTTATAAAAATTCTCAACAGTCGCAACAGATATAAATTATACGTCACCAAAGTACACATGTCATAAGATCAACATACTCCCATAAATAAAATCTTCAAAACCCGACAAATGGGTTAAATCTGAACAACAAATAAGTCAAACATAATCATAAAGACTGACATCCTAATCAGAGCCTAATCTAAGACTCCAAATGAAACGATAACGGAGATAGCTCCCGCTATCCAAGCACTCACCGAACAAGCAAACTACTCCTGCACTCCGTCTACCCATTCATACAAACAGGTAGGCGGTTAAAACCACTGGGGGTTAGCTTCACATCAATCATAATCAACATAAACAATTTGACAACTTCAATTAATTGTAAAACGGAGGATTAAACTTCGATATCAACACGAACAAGTTCACATTATCACAATAGTACAATTCATCCATCATATCACAAACACCAACATCACCAACACATAAGCAAGTAGGACTCATGCAAGAACGTACCACACCTAGACACGACTCATGATGCAACAAAAACATCATATCCATTGAATACAAAGTATTCAAATCGCACCACTGGATATAAATATCCTAAACCATTGAATACAAAGTATTCAAATCTCACCACTGGATGTAAACATCCTAAGACTCATGCATGAACATATGACACACCATACATATATCCACAACATGTTCACCAACAACAACTCAACATCTAACATATATGCACTCACCAACAATATCACCATCAATTAGCATATATGCAGTAGTCAACAACAATTGCATCATTACACCTCAACAACTCCATACAATTTCTCAATATTCAAGTAAAAGAGAAAGCACACCAATTTATGATATCATCATATTCCACACTCAAAAATCATTCACATATCTTCATAAAATCATATTGAGCTATGCACAAAAGATTCGCAAGGTATTTGATCTTAAAGATTATTTTCGACAAAGTTCGTATTGTTTTGTAAAACGGCCAATAATGACACTTTTCAAAGCAAAGCAACTTATTCGAGTTTGAAAATCTACAATTCAATCTTAATCAATCATGTAAGCATGAACATAGACCACCTATAAACTATCAAGCATTAGTTCAAGGATTAGCCTAAGTTCGTATGAGAAATCCCAAGTTTGAATATCCCACCATTATTCCCAAAAACCAAGTTTTACATGATTAAGACATTGTACTAACTTCACATGCTTCGCATAAGTCCACATGAACTGTAGACTAACCATGCAATCTTTTTAGTTCACAAAAGTTCATTTTCCGACAAAAACCGAAAACCGAAAAACGGCACAATTCAAGTTTCAAACCATTTAGAAAATCCCAAGTTTGAATAGGTAGGACATGTTCTAGTAGGTTTAGGAGTATAAACAGTGATTAAACAAGTTGAAAGAAGCATTTTAGAAAGCTCGGATCGGCTCCCGATTGATCGGAACACAAAACAAAAGGTGCTACAACTGGGTTCGTACGCATAAGCGTCCACCTATACGCTTAAGCGAACAGGCTCCAGAAGCTGGCAGTGACTGCACGCTTGGAGCACGCTTAAGCGTACAGTCATCAGCTCTGCACAATTTCTTCACGGGTTTGAACCATTTTTCACCCAAAAACCCAAATTTTGATCTCCCAACGTCCAAATTTGTTCCCAAAGATTGTTTACAGGTTCATGTACTCAAAAGGGCTTTCAAAAACACATCAAAAATGAAATCAAATATCATTTCAACACAATCCATCAATTCAACCCATTTTTATAAAAACCTTCAACAACAACTCAATTCATGCTACAAATCTGAAATTATGAACACGCAAGGTACAAATCATCAACAACAACATCTCATAACAACAACAACATCGATTAAACATGAATTCATCAACAATCCAACAACAACATCATTCTTCATCAATTTTGAGCAAAACACAAAGTATAACCATATATACATTTCAAGCATGCAAATTCAACATCAACAACACAATTATCATCAAATTCACATACTTAAACACTGCATCAAAACATAAGCACAAATTTTACCAATTGAATTCACAATAATCACTTTTCACAAATAAGCACTTTTGCAAAAAATGAGAGAAGAGATTACAACTAAGAGATTATGAATGAAATCTAACCCCTTTACCTCAATAAGCAATAATCCTAACAAAATCTTCAATTAAGCTCCTAGAATCTCTATCACCTCTTGGTTCCTCAAGCTTCTCTCTTCAAACCCTCTTTTCTCCTTCTCTTGAACTTTCTCTCTACCTCTCTCAAAATGTTATATGAAATGAACAAATGATACTAGGTGACCTAATTTCCTAAAAGACTAGGTTTAAATAGTGTTCACACTAATGGGCTTAACCCTTAAAAGTCTAATGGGCTCAAAACTCTTATAAACTAACTCCCAAAGTTTCTATCCACTTACGGTTAAAAGTTATCGAATAATTACCGTTTCAAAACTAATTACCACTACCGAATAGTAACTTAGTAAAAATAATGGTTCTCGCTTGAAACACTAAAAATAATCCTCACCATGAAATTACTAATTTACCCTTGCTCACAAAATGATCAAAATACCCCTGAGTCTAAAATGACTATAATACCCTTCTAACACCGAAATCCACTAATCTCAACCAAAATATACTCAGAGGCAATTAATCACATACAAGCACATATAAACACATATTAAAATAATTAAAATAAATCTAATAGAAAAACACACTCACTGAAATCGAAAGGAGACCTGATAGGCTTAAGAGAAACTTGTCTTTAGAAAGTAGGTTCAATATAAAGTTTAGGTTTAGGGTTTGGTTTGTGAAGGGTTTGTCACTAAGATGAACCAATAATCCCAAGACGCTTTTTATTATTCTTTTTCAACCGTTAAAAATCCAATCTTTACAACTGAACTTTCTTCTAATCATCAATAAAAGCTAATTAAATTGAACAACTCCTTGTTGGAACGATACTCTCTTTTTACTACTTCGGTAGAACCGTGCACTTGCGGTTTTACTGACCACACACAAACCAAACCCTAGCTCTTGATCACATGTCATGAAGAAAGGAAATGGAGTCTAAGCTTAGTACAAGCTTTTAATTTCCTCATGTTCATGGTGGAACCATAACTCATGCTTAATCACTTACAAAAGGAAGTTTTGAAGGATTGATGGAGTAGAGAGGGAGAGGCCGATTTCTAGAGAGAGGGATGAGAGGAAAAAATCTGATTTTTGCTTAGAGAGAGAAAGGGCATGCAAATTGTGAAGGAGAAAGGCTCTTATGTCTTTTATAACCCTTGTGGCTAATTACTAAAGTGTCTTTCCTCTTAAACGCACCTGAGCTGATATCGATGACTTTACTTGCGTGTATAACTGACACTGCCTAACATACATTCTCCGACAAAGCTAACTTTCCATAACATTCATTCTCCACCTTTACAAAATGAAACAAACCAAAAGTTAGGTAATCCTATTCTATTTCTAGAATTCACAACATAACTATGGATTCATTGGGATTTTTTTTTTTTTTTACATTGGGTATGGTTTTGTGTCCTTTAGTTTTATTTTATGTACTTTTTTTCCTGATCTAATCTACTTAAGATGTCGCAGATACTTCTTAATTTTATAAGTAAGCCCAGTTACACTCATATTCTTCTTAATTTTATGTGACTAATTGTCATTTTCATAATAAAAATAAGAATTTTTATGGAATAAATTAAATATAAAAAATAATTTATACTCCTCTTTTGAAAGATTTCAACATCAAATGAACTAGACAAAATGTCTTGTATTGTGACGGTCAAAGTGCTATTCACATAGCTTCTAATCCAGTTTTTCATGAAAGAACAAAACACTTGAAAATATACTGTTACCTGGTAAGTGAAAAGATTCAAAAGGGAATGCTCAAACTTCTTCCTAGTTCTACTTATGAAAAACTAGCAGATTTCATAAGCAAATTACTACCTCCTCAAGAATTTAATTCCTTCATTTCCAAGCTTGGAATTATAAACTTTATCATGCTTTAGCTTGTGGGAGGCTATTGAAGCATGACATAGATGCACTAGAATCAAGCTTTCTACATGATATGGAAGAACACCATACACCACAGTAACTTGCGCCACAAGCTATAAGTGCATGAAGCAGAAGTTTTAGGCTTCCAATTATCATTGATTGACATGGGTGAGTCAATTCAGTATAATTTAATTTCATCTAATTTATGTTTTGATTGTTAGTCATATAATGTGTGAGTTAATTCGGTATAATTAATTTGATTACAAGTTTATTTATACTAAATGCCTTTAACTTTTTTATGAGGCTTTTTCTTATCAATTCTTCTTTGCTCGAGTTTAGACTTTTTTATGAGCATTTTCCTTTTTCTTTGCTCGAGTTTAGACTTGTGGAAAGTACATTATGACATGTTACCCTACTCAAATCTATCTCATACAAACATATTTAAATAAATAATATCATATATGTTTTAAAAGTCTATTGAACGACTGCAACAATAAAATTAAACTCTATTTTAATATTTAACATGATATTTTAGAGAATAGGACTATATAGTATCACATTTCTATTTCAATTTTCAATTTAGGAAAATAAATTTAATCTGTTCTTATTTTCATCACTCTCACATTATCAATATCATCATCGGTAGCAATTCGTTGTGTGTGCATAGCTTCAAAATCATCGATTTCATGAAGCTTTAGAATGAATCAGCAAGAATACGGCTATGAACAAATAGGTATGCATTATTTTGAAAAGGATCTCGTTAACTAGTGCCCGGGGTACTAGTTAAAGAAACAAAAAAGAAAATATTTGCATTGAAAACATCATTTTTTACACTTTTTAAACTTTGACTACACAAATTCCAAGGTACTTATACTATATATGGTTTCCTTAACCAGTGCCCCCGGAACACTAGTTAACATTTTTCTTTTGGAAATTAATGTTATCATTGGTTGCCGAAGATCTTTAGGTAACATTTTCCTTTTGGAAATTACTGTTAGAAAAATGCTAGATATAGCGAAAATTATTTCGCGAAAATATAACGATTGTGCGCGCTTTACAAATTGGCTGTATAGTTTAGCACTGTGTCTTCCCTAAAAAAAAGTTTAGCGTTGTGTCTCTCTTTGTTTTCTCATGTACCAACAAAAGACACTTGAATAAGAATAAACCTCACAATAATTATTAATCCAAATCCAAATTATGTAAGAGCTTTTATCTCTATGACTATACCTTAGCTACATATAGGAAAACGGTGAAAATGTTCTAAAGTAAAAAGTGAGTGGGTGAAGAGGTTGTCAACACGTTGTAAAATTGGCTTATTGTATGTGTAGCTTATATGTGTGCACGTGTGGTTTAGCATGTGCTGAATGAAGTGTAGATAAATTAGATGCTGGCTTTGACTAGCTTAATTGTAATTATAGATGAAAAAGTTGGATGCTTAAAAATCCTTGCGGTATGACAAATCAAACCATTCGCGAGGTTCGCGAGAACGGTCTCTCGCAATATATAGCAACTCTCTTAATGTTATCATTGGTTGCCGAAGATCTTTAGGTATCATCCATCTATTTTTTATTCTCTTATTTTTTCAATTGTTCATTTTGTTCCATGTTCTTTGCTTTCCATTCAACACCATTGTCCTGATTCTTTAAAGTGAGCAACTAACTTTAAAATGAAAATGAAAAGCTAGTAACATTAACCTTTAATTTAAAAATTAAACATAGATATATGTTATATTTACATCAAACTTTAACTAACAACTTACCCAAACTGCATAGACCTCCGCACGCTAAATTTCTACGACCCAACAAACTCCACTCGGCCCGTCAGTAGACTTTACATCGGTCCCACCAACCCTAAGTGGTTCGGTGTCATGGGGAATAAACCCAATTGCAAATAAGTGAATAATTGTTGCGTTTAAAAAATAAATTGACTTTAAAAAATAACTTATGATTACCTTGCATCTTACACTAGTTATATTTTAACGTGAGATTTAAGGTACAATGTATTCATTACCATTATGTTGTTCTTTAAATGTAAGTTATTCTTTAAACCCCATAGTTATTTGCTTTTTCCCGATAGAGTTTATTCTCCATGAAACCCAACCGTTTGGAGTTGGTGGGGCCGCTACAAAGAACACCAAGAGGTTGGAGTTTGTCAGGTCGTAGGATTAATAGATGTACGAGTTTAGTACGAGAAGTCTATGCAAATTAGGTACATTTAGTACCGGAAGTCTATCCAAATTAGGTACATTTTTTTGTAAAAAAATGGTATTGAAGTGAAGCCATTTTGGGAAGGACAAAACATAGGATGAGCAAAAAGAGTGTAAACTATGTTACTATTTATATGCCACATACATAATTTAATTAATTTATTAAATGAACCTAAAAAGTGAAAAGTTTCTTACATTTGAGACCGGATGGAGTACACAATTATAATAAGCTAGTGAAGTTTTTGTTTGTGAGGCAGGAATTAAAGAGAAAGTGAAGAGCATGAAATTAAAAGAACGGTTGATAAAAAAATTGAACAAAAATAGAAGAATAATATCTTAAGGTAGGAGAATTTCAATTATGTTATAAGGAAAGAGGTGTTCAACTTGATCATAATGAGATGGGAAATTTTTTTTGTATTTATAGTTTAAAATTTTTTAAAATTCTTGAAAACTTTTTATTTGTTAATGACATAATATTGTCATTTTTCCATTTTGGCAAAATTAAAAGGGTAATATTTGGTAGACACTGTTTTTCACTCTACCATTGATATACACACGCTGATGTGGCATCTAAATAATAAATTAAAAATAAAATATAAAAAATTCTCTCTCACCTCTCTTAGTTCTCACTTTCATCTCATATCCCTTGCCTGAATGCTTTATCTCTAACATAAGTTTTTAGATATGAATCTAATGACGAGAAAAATAGAGGATGGTGGTGGCGACTGAGGTCCATGGGGAGAGATAAAAGAAAAGTGGATCTGATTCTGAGGAAGAAGAGAGGCTGTAACCATGGTTGTGGTGGTGAGATCTAAGGTTGTGATAATATTAACACAATCACAACAAAAATCAAATAAACAGCAGAAATCTTATGCATGGCAATATTAACACAATCACAACAATCAATGACATAGGGTACTAAGATCAAACATGCATAAACCTAACATTTTCAATTCATGTCACACAAACGTATATAACCCAAAGGAATTGCTAGCTAAAGAACTCACTCTTAACACAAATTGCTACTTCAAGTTCCACTTCTAACCAAACCCTAAAGCATGCAAAGCCTCTAGTTCCAGAATCCAATGCTTGAAAGATAATGATGAGTCCATTCTTGATACAATCTTCATGCTTAAGCCATCATAAATCCTTGATCTTGCAAGAATGATGAATTTAGAGGAGCTTGAGTAAACAAAGGAAGGGTGGGTCGAAAATCCTAGAGAGGGAAAGGAGAGAATCTGATCTTGTGATGTTTAGAGAGAGAAATGCTTATGAGAAATGAATATTTTGTGACCAAACATGCTTATATACCCCTCATGCACAAGTACTAAAATGCCCCTTCTATCTTAAACGCGCATAAGATGAGTTGACAGGTAAAACACTGTGAAACTAATAAGCGGGATATTACATGGGATAAGAGAGTAATACCAAGAGTTTTGTAACTCATTGGAATCCCCAAATGGAAAAAAAATTGTAAATAAATAAATTATGGTATTAAGAATTTGAAGGAATTGAAGATTTATTAACATAATTAAGTATATGTAATTACATATATATATGGGTCGCCTATAAGGCCTAATAGGCTTTTATATATAACTTAACTCGACCTATTTAAATTAATTGATTATTTAAAAAGCCTGAGCCTGGTAATAAATGAGTTGGGCCGGTCAGGCTTTAAGTAGGTGAGGCGTTAGGCCTTAACAAGCAGTCTGACCTATTACCATCCCTATATGTAGTATTCTTATGGTAAATCAATCTAGTATACTCCTAATATTTATAACTATGTATAAACTTGATATCTCATATCTATGATCTGTGGTAAGATGTCATTAAACTACATACATAATAGCTTCTACGCTTTACTATTGGCTTTTAGGGCTTACCCCACCAACTTTTGGACAACACTTTATGTCTTAATTGATGTAGTATCTAAATTACATTGACCCAAGCCCATTGTTTGTAGACCTAATGACACATCCTCAATTTCATTGCTCGTTCAATATAAATGTAGCCGCATCTACAATAGTTTTCAACTTATATTCTTCCAATTTTTCTCTAATGCTTCTTGTTTATTTATTCTTCATCCTGTTTCACTTTATTTTTTCTCGCAAATCTTCATATTGTTCGTTTTACCTTTCTTGTGTTCCCTGCTATTGCCTATTTTTTAATTAGTTTTTCAAGATCTCACCACTTTTTATGTCGGTAAGTGATTAATTCTTTTATTTCTCAGGGATTTTTATAAATTAATTAAGTTGTCAAATTGTACCAATTAATTCGATTTACATACAATTTGACATCGACACCCATAAATAAAATTCTCGATCTAACAAATTGACCAGATCTACCATGTGTGTTTAGTTTTTTCACAAACTGTCAGATCCGCCAATCTAGTTTAATTGTTCCAATAATGGATGAAGGTGAATGTGTATATGGGGATGAAAATGTTCATTCTAAAAATTGTCATAAATCTCACTACCAAATCGACGAAATAACGAAGGTATTCATCAATAATACATGTTCATCTTATTTGTGTTGTATGAATGTATATCTACATCATTACAATTTTATCCAATGAGTATATTCTCATGAATTCATATTTTTCTTCAAATTCTATATTGATTATGTATTGCAAATTATGCTAATATACTTCACGTCTTTCAGGATGTTAAGGTTACGGAGAGACCAAGACGACCAATTGACGATTTACTTGAATATTTTAATGGAAATGATGATGGTAATGTACCATATTTTCTACCTTATTGTCGAAAAATAATGTCATCGCTTATGCACTAACCATTCTCCTTTATAGCGTTATTTTTATTTTTCATTCAATAATAATATATCGTGTTGTAATGTCTCCTTGAGAGTTTAATAAGTTTAACACACAATCCCTTATTCTGTTTTTAGCTATGTATAACTTGCCTTAAAGATTCATATGATTTGACAGATATAGAAGAAACTTCAACAAATAAGAAGAAAAAGAAGAATAGGAGAAAGAAAGAAAAAGACCTTTCTCCAAAAAATACAATTGAAAATCATAATAAGGTTAGACTATGACCACTTTTTTTAGATCACTATTTTGTTGTTTTCGTGTGTTTTTCAAAGTGATTGTGTTTCAAAATTTAATATATTTTTAGGAATGTATTCCTCTTTATTCTCCACATCCTAATGACAATTTGGATATGATGATGATTTTGACCATTCGATGAAGGAAAACCAACAGGTTAGTTACATGTCTTTCTTTAAGTTATTAATCTGGCGTGGATAAGCTCAAAACTAATGCATGTACATATAACGATTTATTTATTTTAAAATTAACCTTCATGTCCAGATATACTTTCTCATCTCTAAATAAATTTTATATTTTCTCATCTCTGGCCATGATGGCGTAAAAAAATTTGCACTACTAATGTAGAGGTTGTTTCAATGTATTCTATTATATTGGCGAACACTTATACCCTTCTTTGTTGATTTATCTTTTTTCTTATGTGATAATCTTATATGAATTATAATTTTTTTTTAAATAAAGGTGCTTGTAAAATATCATTAATAATCAAAGTTTCAATGCAATTGGGTATATGAAAATAAACAACGGGACTAGTTAGAAACGTGGCCTCTCCTGCGAAAGCATGAGCAACCACATTTGCTTGTCTCCTAGAAAACTCGACCTGAGAGTTGCTAAACTTGGAAGAGAGAAGAACCAGGGAAACCGTGATAATATTACCTAATTCAGAGATCTCTTCCCTACCTGGGTAAACGGCATCTTTCGTGGTTTTGGAATCAACTTCAAAGTCGCTATTGTCGAGTTGCATGTCACTAACCCATTGCAAGGCGTGATAGAGACCCAAAGCCTTGCCAATATCAACCGAGTAAAAACCAAGAATGCTGATTGTTGGTTAGTACAAACACACCACCTTCATCTTGGATACAAATATCAATGTCGGTTCTATTACGATGGTTTGAAAACGCGGCGTCAATATTACATTTCATTTAACCTTGCGCTGGAGGCTGCCAACGAACCGGAATAGTAGCCGTGGCATTAGGAGTTGCGTGAGCAGCTGCTGTAATATGTTAGTAGGCGTAGCTTGCTCGTTGGGGCATGGAACATTCGCGAGCTTCCAATATTTTACCGTGGATCTAGCTCTTTCAACCACTGTCGCACAAGTTTCTGTTATGTCTTCCCACACTTTGACATTCCTATGTTTTCAAATACTCCAAAAAATTGCAGCCACCCATTGAGAAAGCGTGGCAGATAAAGAATGCAACAATAAGAAAATAGCTTCAATAGCCGAAGGAGATGTTGCCGCTACATTCTGAATTTCATGCCATATACGTGCCATAGACCAAACCTGAACAACAAAAGGACATTCGAAAAAAATGTGAGCTAAATCTTCATGATTAGAATCACAGCTAACAAATTGGGTCAGACATTGAATGCCTTTATCAAGAAGTTGAACACGGGTTAGTAGGCAGCCTCGACACATCCACCATATCAAATTCTTAACCTTTAGTAGAGATTTGAGCGTCCAAATTATTGACCAATATACCCAGACGATGAAGATGTGATAAGTCCACTAACTCAATAACACATAACTGGTAAGCACTACACACCGAATAACGGCCATTCTTTTCAGCTTTCAAAATCATCTTATCATGCTGAAACTGCTCAAACAGAGGCGTGTTGAGAATTTTATAAGTTAAATCCTCACTGAAGACTTGGCGCACAACAGGTTCATTCCAACTTTTAACATAAGGATCCAAAGGAGCTCCATGAATATTACAGTCAATACGCTCACCATTATGTAGCCAAGGTTCATCAAGAATAGGAATACAAGCACCAGAACCAATACTCCATCGTGCACCACCACAGATAATAAAACAGGCATGAAGGATGCTGCGCCACACATAGCTCGGGTTATGACCCATGGAAGCCGTGAGATATGTTCTGTTGGGGAAATAGTGCACCTTAAAAATACGAGAGACAACAGTCTCCGGCTTCGTTTGGAAATTCCACCATTGCTTACCTAACATGGCCAGATTGAAAGCCCACATGTCTTTGAAACCCATACATCCTTGAGATTTATGCATCGACAATTTTTTCCAACTCAACCAATTGATTCCACAATGAGTCATACGACCTTGACCCCACCAAAAAGAGTTCATCATTTTTTCAATAGAATTTATTAAAATGGAGGGAAGTTGGAAAATACTCATGACATAAGACAGAATAGCTTGCAAAACAAACTTGATCATAACCTCGCACCTTGTCCTTAATATAAGAAAAGGTCGATGTTCGGTCCCGACCTATCATAGATGGAAAACCTAAATATTTGCCGGTGCCAAGTACTGGTTGGACCCCTAAAATATTTGTAATGGAATTCTTTCGAGCATTCTCTACATTTCGGCTAAAGAAAATTTCAGTTTTTGGCAAACTAATAGATTGACCATACGCTGGAAAATGGGTCGCAAATCATTTATAGAAATTCTACAACACTCAAACAACCGGCGCATAGGGAAACGAGTTATACAGAATGTATGTAAACCTATTTGTAGACCATTTTACTTTTAATGCAATGCATTTTACATTTCCTTTAAGTTTATACGTTTAAACTTTTACCCTTTCCTTTAATTTTGTCTTGCATTTACTTGCAATCTCAAACCTGTCGAGAGACAGTGCCCTTTTTACTCTAAAACCCTTCCCGCTCTCTAAGTAACCTGAGTGCATTTTGTGGCCCTTTTCAAACCGTTTTCGATCAAAAACTTTGCACAACATGTCCTGAGATTTCTAATTCGGTCTCGCTTGTAATAATCAGAATTAGCCCATAGTTTGCCAAACACACCGGTAATCACAAGTATGATGTTCTTTTCCTCTGCATCACGAATATGAGATGACAATCCCTCCGCATAGATAATAAACAAGTACGGGGATAAGGGGTCCCCTTGTTGGAGACCACGCCCCGAGATAATACGACCAATTGTTTCACCATTAACCAAGATTTTGAATTATACTTTTGTAGTTAAAAACAAAGTCCATAAATCCAAAATGTCTACTAATTTTTTTTTGAATGATAGTGTTTGTCTTGACTTTTATTTAAATATAGTATTAAATTATAAAATTCAAAGTAAATCATATATTAATTATTTGATTAAATATATTTGTATATTTTAATAATAAAGTAATAACACACTCTATGGAAAAACATTAAAATGAATAATTGAATTATATAAATTGAGGGATAAAGTACACAACACCATTAATCTATAAGACATCCCTCCCTCAAAAACACTTCACCCTCTCATCTTCATCTTCCTCTTCCAACTCCTCTTCCTCCTCATCCTGAATCAACCACCATGAGTTCAGATGGATTGATGAAATGGTTGTATGGCTACAACAAAACTACATCATCAACTGATACTAATAACTTCGATAATCATGCTCCAGGAATCATAAAATCAATGCAAATTCTTGAAGCTCAATTTGGGACTTTACATGCATCATCACCATCATTTGTTAGTAATAATATGAATGATGTCATCAACAACAACAACATATTAGTGTTGAATACTTCTTCTGCTTATGATCATCCTGATCTCCCTGGAGAATCATCATCACATTCACAACATCCTTCATCTCAAACAAACAACGTTCTTTCTACTGATGGTGATGAAGTTAGGGCTTATAATAATAACAACATGAAGATGAAGAACAAGGAAATTGTAGAAGATGGTAGAATCCATAGTTTACCACACAATTAACATGGACCATACATATGTTCAAAGTGCAACAAAGTATTATTAACATCTCAGAAATTCTCTAGTCTCTGGCGTTAAGTCACTACAAGTTTGAAAGTGAGTTTGAAAGTTTGATTTCAGATCCTAGACATCTACCTCTTTTCTCTCTCTTCACTTTCAAACTTGTAGTGAGCTGACGCCACATGACTAGCGAATATCTGAGATGTTAATAACACGTTGTTGCACTTTGAACATATGTATGGTCCATGTTTATTGTGTGTTATACTGTGGATTCTACCATCTTCAACAATTTGCTCATTCTTCCTCTTCATGTTGTTATTATTAGAAGCCCTAACTTCATCACCATCAATAGCAAGAACATTGTTTGTTGGAGGTGATGGTTATTGTGAATGTGATGATGAGCCTCCAAGGAGCTTAGGATGAACATAAGCAGAAGAAGTATTCAACACCAAAATTTTGTTGATGACATCATTCATATTATTACTAACAAATGATGGTGATGATGCATGTAGATTCTCAAATTGCTTCAAGAATTTGCATTGATTTTATGATTCCTGGAGCATGATTACCGAAATTATTACTATCAGCTGATAATGTGGTTGTGTTGTAGCCATACAACCATTTCATCAATCTATCAGAACTCATGATGGTTGATTCAGAAGGAGGAGGACGATGAGACGGAAGAGGAAGATGGGAGGATGAAGTGTTTTTGGGGGAGGGGAATGTCCTATAGATTGAAGGTGTTGTGTACTTCATCCCTTAATTTATAGAATTTTATTATTCATTTTAATGTTTTTCCATAATGTGTGCTATTACTTAATTATTAAAATATACAAATATATTTAATAAAATAATTAATATAGATGATTTACTTTGAATTTTTTAATTTAATACTATATTTGGAGAAAAAAAAAGTCAAGTCAAATCAAAATATAAGCAATATTAGGTGCCAATTTAGGTGAGCTAGCTTAACTTCTTAAAAAAAAAGTTTGATTTGTTTAAAATATTAGTAGAATATTATCATTTATTTTATTTAACAAGTATCTATATGGACGATGCGTTTGGTTTAGAGGCATAAAAAACAAATATTCAAAGATATGATCTAACTTTACAATAAGGAAGGGTTCACAATTGCGAATGGACACATAATACACCAACTAAAAGAAAATCTTGCTTTGTGCTAACAAGCAGGAATGGATATAGCAACCTTTTGGGAAGTAGATCTTGTTGTTCCATTTTTTTGTGTGTATAGAAATCATATTTGTTGGTCTATATGGCAAGATAACATACGCAATGGGGGGTGGGGTTGGGGG
>Ga0228710_1004124_pt1 | contig 22936 bp, 12 predicted proteins | sample MedpolnodulmetaG_FD_177995 | JGI IMG/M metagenome (GOLD analysis project Ga0228710, IMG submission 177995) | Root nodule microbial communities from Medicago polymorpha collected in Santa Monica, California, United States - pink nodules | ecosystem: Host-associated > Plants > Roots > Nodule...
AAAATAAATTCGAAATTAGAAAATAAATTCTAATTTATTTAAGCACTTAAAATAAATTCGAAATTAGAAAATAAATTCGATTTTATTCTAATTCAATATTTATTCTAATTTATTTATTCATTAAATAAAAAATTAAAAAATAAATTTGATTTTATTCATTCAATCTTTATTTATTCAATACATAATCATAAACATAAAATAAATGCAAATATAATTACAAATAAAAAACAAAATTTATAAATATAACTCTCGTTTTATAATATCATTCAAACATTACAACAATTTATTTGATTTCACTAATCTACTTATTATCTTTTTACCCTGTTGTGGTAAAAAGTTATTTTTACCCTCTTTGGTATATAGCAATAACTCTTAGGGAAAATAGTGATTAGTCCTGTTGGGGAAAAAGACATCCAGATCCCTTAAGGCAAATTTAAATTTGGTTCCTTTTATACCCCCATGATGATTCTTTCTACCCACGGTAAAAAGATTTTGGGAGTAAAAGAAAGCAAACCTAATTTTACCTCAAGGGATGATGTCTTTTTCCCCAACTCGACCGACCACTATTTCCCCCAAGAGCTACTACTATATACCTAAAGGGGTATAAAGAGCCTAGAGACTATAGAAGCAAAAAAGAAGAAAAAGAGAGGGAGAGGGTGAGGAGGGGGAGAAAGTGATATGGTGTGAGGAATTAGGGAAGTATGGAGGGGTATTTATAGGTGGGAATGGAAGAACAAATGAGAGCAATGGAATTTACAAAAATGAAGCTTGTGTTGCAAGATAGAGTCTGAAGAGGACAGCGTCTGAAGACTATCAGAAGATGTCTACCAGGAGTTGACGTCATCAGAGTCTGAAGAACCATCAGAACTGGAGTTCATCAGAGTCTGAAGACTGGAAGCTGAAGGTAGTTAAAAGTTGTTATTTTGAATGCATATGATTGCAGAAGGAATGGAAGCCTGGAGCAACAACTATTTCAGAGGATTTAGAAGGCATTGGATGCTTATCCACTGAAGAGCACAAGAAAAAGGACATAGTACAATTGTACAACCACTACTCCACTCCTCATGTCTGCAGTAGTATAAGATAACAGTTGTGACTACGCTGGTTACTCTCTATCCATGGAGTGAATTTGAAATTGTTCCTTCATAGGACAATAGCCAAATCAACCAACAAATCATTAGTGATTATCAAGCTTCAACAACGACTCTTTTTGATGTGCTGGCAATCAAAAACGTCTCTTTCACACCTCTACATAAAGGAGTGCATACTTGAAGATTGTATGAGACTCACATCAATTTTACAAGTGGCAAAACTCTGCTGAAATTGTTTTCACATCAAAGTTCACTTACAATTTGTTAACAACTTTCATATCTTAGAAATTCTAAAGTCGTAAGAGTCTCTATTTGATTTGTATTGTGAACACCACTAATTGTATATCAATTGTTCAACCTCAAACATATTTCTGTGTAATTGTGTTTGTTTAGAAATCTCTTGCTTTTGTGCTTAAGCAAAGGAAGACTCATGCATTTGTGCTTGAGGATAGGAAACCTCTTGCTTTTGTGCTTGAGTAGTTCGAAGTATCTTGCTTTTGTGCTTGAGCAATTGTAATCAGATATTGATTTTAGTGAACTCTCTTTGGAAGTGCAAGGGGAACAAAACTACTTTCGGATTGTGGAAGGAACCTGTATAATTGTAATCAGTTTGAAGTCTGTAGCCGAGATTTCCTTTCTAATCAATTTCATTTCTTTCCTGTTACTAATCCTCAACTTTTATCATATAAAATTTTATTTATTTTCATTTACATTTATAACATTTCGTTTTATGCTTTAATTTTTTTTAATCTTATAAAGTCTTTTCAGAACGTTTACAGTAGAGGCTAGTTTACCCTTACATTCAAGAGCATGATAACTATTGGGGCTTACTAGATAAGGTACTCATATAATCACCGTCTCTTTTCTGAATAGCATAACCAGTGAGATTTAGAGCCAAATATTTCCTATCCATTCTATTATTATAATTCTTTCTATCATGAATGTTCCATATGGATGTTATTTTAGCTCGAATTTGCATTCGTTCTTTATGGACGATCGGTTAAGTTATATTACACACGAGGCAATTTTTTCTTTGGTACCTTTAGCGTTTCAAGCCACCCTTTATATTCGTATTATCCTTTGTGAAACCACTTTGAGCCTCCAGATGCAAGCTTCTTTTGTTGTTACTAAGTGACAAATCATGTCACAGTCCTGAACCTTAAATGCAATCTGTTTGATTTCTCTTGGAGTTAGATAGATAATTATTATGTCTTTGTACTATTTGAAGCTATGTTTGGGGTTGCTCTTTGGAATTAGAAACATTTTAAGTTTGGGGTGGGGTACCAGTAGAAATTATTTATCAAAAAGAAAAAAAATGAAACAATATAGATTACCATGGGTCTACACACAAAAAAACAGAAAAATTAAAAAAAATCAAGGGCCAAAAACATCAAAAATCTTGATCTCTTCAAAAATATGCTTATTTATTTTGAAAGGAAAAAAGAGATAAATACTTCTACTTTAGTACCCATCTTGTCTGATATAAGGAAGGAAGGTTGGCAGTTCATAAATGTTTAGTAGGAATTCTTAGGTTGACGATCTAACTTCAGTTTTTTTATTAGCCTACTTTCCCAAATATATCCACCCTTAACCTAAGCCACATTATAACTCTGAAAGACCTCAAAGTGTGTATATAATTTAATTTGGCTGACTGTTTAGAATTGTCTCTAATTCACAACAAGGTAAATTCATGTGACAACTAGAATGGGAAAATGTTGTGACCAGCCCTACTGGCTTTAGGAGATACAAATGTGTGTCATTGAAAAGAGTGTGGTTGAGTGTATGAGCTATCTTCTCCAAGTTTGTCCCGCTTAAGTGTAACAAGGCAAGTTAGTCAATGTTGTAGATGTGATGAATGATGCTCTGAGCACAACTCCAGAAAGGTATGTTTTTCCTGAAAAAATGCAAAGAATAAAATATATTTTTCTTTCGTTACGTGAGGGCAAGCAACAATTTAAGTTTGGGGTTGTGATAACAAGTCATCTTTCGTTATTCGTAGCATCTGGAGCAGTTTAGGAGGAAGACAGTCACTAGGAGCTTTCAAGAGATGTTTCTCTCTCCTTTCTCCACGTTTTTCTAGGGTAAGTTTTATTTGTTTTGTAATTAGCTTTTAGTTACCATGGGTAACTAAATCTTTTTAGGTTAGGGTTCTAAGATGAACCTCTATTTTATTTGTTGGATAATTATATAATTTAAAGTCGTTTATTTAGTTATTTTTTGTTCGCTATTTAGTTTTACAGTAATGCGTAAGGTTTGTCTCCTCTGGAGCGCAACCCTAGTTTACGCATTTAGGTAGTGACAAGGCCTAATATTGATGTGTATATCTTGATATTTATATCTGTCTAACAAGGAAGTAATTAATTGGTAACTAGCGAACGATACCGAAAGCAAGTTGACCTTGGTAGTAAGTACTTATGAAGTGACATAACTAATACTAAGTAAAATTTGTTGAACCCAGGATGTAACTAGTTATTAATTAAGGAAACAAGTGACTTCACGACTTAAAACAGCCTCGTAACTCCATTCTCCTTGCACCTTGGTAAGGTAGACGTTGATAGGGTTGTCCGTTTGTAGAACTACCGAGAGGGAGAGTGTGCTATGTACTTCTAAGACTTATAGATGGGAAAACCTTTAGGAACAAGGGGCACCATACCTTTGGAAATTTTGGAACGCCAACTTAAGTTTATGTTTCAATTACCCCTAAGGAAGTAAGACCCCATACGTAAGGATCACCGTGTGACCAGCAGGTGCAACTCAACAGGCGGAGGGATAGACCGAAATCAGCCGAGAGAGTAAGACCCTACACGTAAGGATCGTCACGCGACCAGCAGGTGCAACATGACAAACCGATTAGGTTATCACGTCCCGGCAGACTCATAACTTAGATAGTCTACTTAGAATAACTGAACGCGACTTGACTGTTATTAAATTTCAACAAATGAATAGGCGGGATTCAAAGAATCCTAACCGCTGTTAACATTTCTGCAACCAAAACAGGTAACTTTCTATGTTGCAAACAGATAAAAATTGCAAATCTCTTAAACCCTCAACTCTTTTATATTATTTTGTTCCCAAATAAGTAACGCGAATTGTTTGGACGAAACGACAATCCCTATGGATACGATGCTCTACTTATCACTTTATTACTTGGTAAACGATATGGTACACTTGCCTAATCAGACAATCAAATATTAATAAAGTAAAATGTTACACACCTGTTAGAATCCGATCCATGTTGCTCAAAATTCCTCCCCGCCGTAGACCCCTTGTCCCACAATCTTGGAATTCCCTTTGCTGATTCTCACGGTGCTGTTAACCTATTTTGGTCAAACCGCAAAGTGTACATATGCCTGACTGGAACAGTTTTCGTCGCGTACCTAGTTCGACCCTCTCCTGAAAACTGGCACCCCTTATCACCCCAAAACCTAGATTGTTCCACCGATGCATACCGTTGACCACTAGATCGACCAACTCTCCTCTTTCCGTCTCGTCCTAGACCCCTTACCCCTTGACTATCTCTCCGTCGATAAAGAATACAGGTGCGGGAAACACAAGTAAAACCGCCGCCCACCACCTCTCTCTCCCTACCTTTCATTTTCTCTATATCTATTTCAATAGTATGTCAGTTATACCGACATGGTTTTTATTTAGAGGAGATTTCACGTTAAAACATCAGATTTGGTTTTCTTCAAAAACAAAAAACATCAGATTTGGTTAGCAACGGTCTTTAAAACACTTGTTAAAGAACCTATAAGTAGAAGTTTTGAATTGAGATTAACATTTTTAAAATTGTTAAACTAATAATTAGACAAGTTTCAAAATACATATATTATATTTGTTTCGTTAACAATTAACGGACGGTTGTTACCATTTTCCTTTTTTTCCAGAACTTATTATCCTTTGGGCGCTTGAATCGAATTGTGCTGTTTCTTATATATTTATTGTTGCCCTAGACAAATTTTACAACTTACAAGATTAGAGAATTTGTTTTCAACTGCATATTTTCTTTATGTTATTTATTCCCATCATATTGTGGACAAAAAATTGTCTTTGACTACTGTTTTTTCTACTGCTCTCTCTCGAATGAATAAAGGTTACTTTTTATATATACAAAAGAATAAAGGTTACTACTCCCTCCGATCTCAAATGTAAGCAACTTTTTACATTTTAAGTTCATTCAATAAATGATGTACATAGTCTATAATATGGACCACATTATTTATTGAATGAATCTAAAAAGTGAAAATTTGTTTACAGTTGAGACCGGAGGAAGTAGATCTCTTGATATATACTTTATATTATTACACACATGATAAATTTTTGTCGATTTTCTCTGCACACTTCCCCACATAATCTAACAAAAGAAACGACAAATCACAGAATTAATAAGATTTTGTGCGTTTTATTACACTGTAGTGTGTGTTGAACATCCTGGCACGTAATTATGGAATAAGATTTCAAGTAAAAAAATAGAATATATTAACTTTTAACTATTTTATTTCAATGGGACAAGATAGATTCGGTCATTCTTCTTAATTACTTCTTTTGGCGTTTTCATATATGGTCCTGATGGTGCTCAAATGGCCAACTTAGTAAAGCATGAGGAAGCTAATGATCATGTAGGACATTATTAACTCATGTTGTGTTTATTAAATAGTGATCATCAATCTTAACGTCTCTCATAGCATAATGCAGTTGATAAATACAATGCATATGTAGAGAGGTTGGCGTGAAGTGAATGTTGGTAGCATTCCTCTTCACCTTAAAAATGAATTCAAGATATTAAATTACTTGACTAAAAAAATTCTCAATCTCAACCATCGATAATTACGGGGAGAAAGAGAGAGTGTGAAAGCCTTTTTTCCTAGAAAAATTGATTATAAACTTTTATTTTCATTTTCGAACTGATTGTTCAACAAAGAAAAAGACAAACCAACTGTCGCTAAGTTAACATACTTGTGTTAATTTTCAGAGATTGATCCCATACCTTCATGATGTATAACATTTTCTATGTCCTTTAACTCGTCAGATCGTACAACTAATCATTTAGGAATTCATTCTCCATCAAAAATACCTTGAAATAATCTTCAACATGGAGTCGTCAAGTCTCGACCCAAAGACCATAAAGTTGAAGAAAGAATCTTGCAACCCATCTAAAATACCTTGAAATAATCTTTAATATTGAGACACCAAGTCTCGACCCGAAAACCACAAAGTTGAAGAGAGAATCTTGTAACCAAATGATCTGAGGAACACTAACACCTTGAAATAATCTTCCCCATACATGAAATAATCTTCTTTTTTTCTTATTGAACATGAAATAATCTTCTTTTTTCTTCTTGATGATGATCAAAGCTTTTTTTTTCTTCATATTTTACAATATTTTTTGTTCATATAAGATTGATAACATTTTATTTTGTTTTCTAAAAAAGTTTAATTTGTTTTTCAAATTTTTCGAAATGCAATTTTATAAAATAATTAAAACACAATAACTGTCTTTTTAGTATTTATAACAAACTATGGGACTGTCTAATTATAAACCGGACCCAATGTTGAAATCTATTATATTTCATAAATTTTATCAAAATATTATTTTAGTTCTTCATTTTTTATTGCTATTAAATTCAATTTTTACTAAAAAAAATAAAGGTCTACCTTTAAAACATTTTTTCTCACATTATATTTACCTTTTGGGAAATATGTTAAATGCATTGCAAAATTATTCAAATTTTGTTTGTTTGCATGGAATGAAAATTTGAGATATAATAAGACAAAATGATAGTTCAGCAAACAGCTGCTGTAACAACATTGCAGTATCCTAAGAACTCTAGCTAGTTCATAGAGCAGATATTAAAGATAATATTTTAGATTCAATAAGATTGAGATTGTCATTTAGCAACGAACAGTCTAAATTGCGTCTACTGCAGTTGCTGTTGATTGATTGTTACAATTTTTCCTTTCTTCACTCCATATCTTCTTCCAATAAATAAGACACAATTATTATCAATAAAGACAAGTGACTTTTGTCTTTCTCCGCATAATATTCTATATGTTTCTTTGCAAATGTCGCTTTTATTGAAAAATCCATTCCTTTTATTATGTATTTATGTTAGATAAATACAATACTGAATACTCCCACTATTTCAAATTATAAGTCACTTCAAAAAAACATTTATTTCAAATTATAAGTCGTTTAAAATATCAATAAAAATTAATATTACTGACCTCAATTATACTCTTAATTATTTATTACACTCACTTCTTTCAATTCTTTAATTTATTTTTTCATAACTTTTATTAAGGACAATTTTGTAAAACACCTTATAAAATATTTTTCCCATACAAAAATAATTACATTTCTTAATACGTGTGAAATGCTCAAAAACGACATATAAATTGGGACGAAAGTGTACTATTTTCTCAATAATATTTATATTTTTTAACAAATATATTAATTATTATTTATCATAGACACAAAAATAAGTCGAATATAAGATTATGAACATGTCTAACATGAACCTTTTAAAAGAGTTTCTTATCTGTTGTTCACTAAAGAGGGGTGATTTTTTGACCCAAAATCACCCGTTTAACTCTTTTTTCTCTTTCCCTTTTTTTGAAATAACAGATTTTCATATTTATTTCATTTTTCTTTTGTGATTTCTTCGTCTTAGTGTGACGTTGTTCTGTTCGTCGTTTTTGTGCAGCGTTGTTTGTCTTTCTTGTTTCATTTAGTTATTTGTTCAGTTTAGATTGTCAGATCAGTTTCGATCCGGTGCAGATCCAATCAATGACTTTGACGCTGTCAACGTTCCAGATCCTGAGACATGGATATTCCGGATACTTGAATATAGTCATGTGTTTAGTCTTTTAGACTTTGCCGTTTTATGCTATTAACATGGATGATGTGAGTTTGTTCGCATATTCATCATTTTTAGTTTTTGAGAATTTGTATTGTATCGATGTATTTTACCAATTTAAATGAATGAATATCATTTATTTTTAGTATAAAAAAATCGTATAAATGTTCCCCTATAAAAAAAATGGTACAAACGTAGACCTCTACTAATTTTAGTAAAAAATAGTTTAAATAAAATTAAAAAAAGGTAGGACTTAAACCATTTTTAGTAAATAATTTAATGAAACTAATAAAACTTATTATTCTATAAGTACATTTATTCTTTTCATTTGGTGAAACTTTTTCTTAAATTTTTTCAATTGATACAACTACGCCTGAGAGATAAAAAGAGATTTAAAATTATAAAAAAAAATATTGAATTTATGGTTGAGATGTAAGAATTGAGAAAAATTAAGATAAATTGAATGGAAAACATGCATTTCTAGATGATCTCTATGCCATATATCAGGGCCTTTTGCTAGCCAAGAACATGGGTATTTCTAATTTAGTGTTACTCTGATTCTCTTCATTGTATCAACATCCTTAATGGTCCCCCCATGAGGTTTTATATTTATATTGTTTTGATTCAAGATATAAAAGAGCTATTGGAGCAAGGAAATGTTACGATGAATCACACCCTCTGGAAAGGGAATCAACGTGTAGACTTTTTGGCTAAGCTTGGTGCCTCATCAAGCTTTGAGTTTCTTTATCACGAGTCTTCTCCGACGGATCATTTGAGTTTTCTTCGGAGTGATGCAGCTGAAACTTTTTATTTGACAGTGTAGTCTCTTTTTTCTGTTTCTTTTGGTTTCCTTTTTCTCTTTTGTTTTAGCTTTGTACACCAAAAATAAGATGTCTATACTTACATGAATTTAGTATATTTTTATTTTTTTTTTGTTGCCAAAAAGGGCCAAAGACCCAAGTACATTTATTTTATTATTAGTTCCTTTTTATGAAATAATTTTTTTTAGACTTAATAGCAGTTTTCGTCCCCTAACTTTCACGAAGTTGCGATTTTGGCCCTCTAAGAAAAAACTACAAAATCACCCCCTAAGTTTTATATCTGTGGCAGTTTTGGCCTCCCAAGGCCAATTTTTGGCAAAATAAAAAATAAGACGTGGCACCTCATTTAGGATGCCACGTGAGCGTAGACCAAGTCAAAATTCGCCTTGGGAGTTAAAACTGCCACAAATGCAAAACTTAGAGGGCCAAAATTGCATCTTTGAGAAAGTTAGGGGGCTAAAACTGCTATTAAGAATTTTTTTTATGTTGTTACCTTTTATATGTTTATTTACATGTACTAATAGAATATAGTACATTTATTTTATTATTATATTCTATTAGTACCTAGAAATAAACATAAAAAAGGAAACAACATGTAAAATAGAAAGAATAAAAAATAATGTTATAAATACAACAACTAACGTATTTTCCCTAAAAATAACAACTGACGTATTGTTTCAAGACAATTTTTGAATATTTGAAATTCATTATGAATCTTACTTGTGAGGCCTACATACGATATGCACATTTAAATTAAAACCAATAAAAAGAAATTTATGTGTCTCTGTCCAAAAAAAAAAAATAGTTGTGTATGTAGGGTAGATGTCACGTGGGGAGCGTTGCCATCCTCGTGCCACTTTATATGGTTTCAGATTTGAATCGAAATGGAAATTCTTGGCTAACAACAAGAAAAACTAATGTTTCAAAAAAAACTAATAAAAGGTCATTTTCGAGAAAAATAAATTCGAGTTCTTTATTTTTTTAGGGAATTCATGTGAGAGAATGAGATATGGTAGCTCTTTTAATATTTTTGTTTTAAAGTTAAAGAAATCTTAACAAATTTGTTTAAGACACTTAAAGAAGCTGAAAGGGAACTATATATCATGAGAATCCATCTTCTTAAGATGTAAACACTGTTTATGTGGTGCGATGAACAGCTTGGATTTTGTCTTTGATGCACGGGTGTTTGAGTTTTCCATTGAGGACTCTCCATCTATCCTTTATACGTTGCTATTATAACACTCCTACCCTAACACTTCTTGTGCTGGTTAGAATTTATTATGATTTTAATAAATTATGAGAATAATGTACGCGACACTTTAAAACATTTAAATTCAACTTCTTCTACATAAAACATAATATTTTTTTAGTCCCTAATGTGTCTCTGTTGAAATCATCCCTAAAGTTATAATCTATACATACTCTAGAAGATTGGTTTAGTTGGCAAATATTTAAGAGTAAATTACACTCTCCTCTCCTCAAAGATTTTTGAATTACACTCCCTCTTTCCTCTTATGTTAAAATATACACTCCCCTCCCTTGAAAAGTAAAATTTACAGTCCCCTCCCCTATAAGATGTTTGAATTACAACCATCTCCCTTAATAATTAAATATGGACTACACTTTAATTTATTTTAACATAAATAAATATTTGTATAATTTATATTAATTTTGAATCACCATTTAAAAAATATAAATTTGTTTCTCTATAATTTAAATGTCAATAACAATTAAATTTAAATATTTTGTTATTAATTTTATAATTTAAAGTATAAAATTCACTTTTAAATAACCACACTTAATCGACTTTAGTAATTTTTCACATATTTTAATTTTATTTTGGGTTGTTTCATATTTTATAATAGGGCTTAAAACTATATGTTAATGAAATTGTGAATAAAAACAGAGAAAGATATGTATTAAAAATTTGATTATATTAAAATTGTTGGAACAAAATGTGTTTAACATACATTACCCTTAGAGTTTTGATGATAACAATGTATTAAAAATTGTCAATTGGATATGATAATATTTGTTCAAGTGTACATGACCATAGACAAAGTTTTTGATATATTATAAGGTTCTGAAAGAACAAAAGAGAGCAAAGGAATCAACAAGATTAAAGCTTGAAGCATCTGAAGAAAAGTTCTCCTGAAGTGATGATGTCATTAGAAGCAAGTTCGTCAGAAGCATCTCATCAGAAGCAATATCACCAGAAGCTGAAGTTCATCAGAGGAGAAAGACTTAAAGCTTCAAAGGCTGATTAATGGATTTAATCTCGTCCAGCATTGCAGAAGACTGTAAGAGTGAAGCAGCGATCAATTTGAAAGGATTTGAAAGTATTGGATGCTTGTTCTCTCAAGAGCGTTGACAAAGGACAATTGTGCGAACTGTACAACCACTTCCTCCACTACTCTGTTCGTGTCTCTGCATCAAGACAAGAATAACAGCTATGCCTGCAGTAATGTTCCTTCAAACTAGGGATGCATTTGAAATTGATCCTTCATAGGACAATAACCATATCAGGCAAAAGATCATTGGTGATTTTGATCAAGATTCAAACAACTCTTTAATGTGCTGGAAATTTTCCAACGTATCCTTCACACCTCTATATAAAGGAGTGAAGACCTGCTAGTTGGATATGCAGACACACACAAAAACAAGACTCATACAACAATTCACAAAGTGCCAAACTCTGTTATTGTTCTGCATCCAAAGTCACTTAGAATTTCTTGTCAAAATTCATATCTTAGAAATTCTAAAGTCTTAAGAGTCTGTATCTGATTAGTATTGTGAACACCACTGAATGTATATCAAGTGTTCAAACTCAAACAAACTTCTTTGTAATTCTGTTTGATTAGAAGTCTCTTGCTTGCGTGCTTGAGCAATAGAAGTCTCTTGCAGTTGTGCTTGAGCATTGGTAGTCTCTTGACTGTGTTCCGGAGCATAGGAAATCTCTTGCAGTTGTGCTTGAGTAATTTGAAGTCTCGTGCTAGTTGTAGCATTGAGCAGTTGTAATTTGATATTACATTTTTAGTGAACTCTCCTTGGAAGTGCAAGGGAAACAGGACCACTTCCGGTTTGTGGAAGGAACCTGTATATTTGCTTTGTGTCTTTCTTCTCTCTCTCTCTCTCTGTTTTATCCACTGCATTTAGATTCTGATTGTCACTTCAGAAGCTGATCTCTATCTGCTTCTGATCAGTGACTTCAGTAGGAGAAAACGAAGAAAAAGCAAACACAATTCAACCCCCCGCCCCCCTCTTTTGTTTTTCTCACCTTCAAAAATGAACCCACAATGCGATTTTTCTTTTAAGTGTGTTAGATTATTAAAAATAAAAATAAAAATAAAAATTGTGGGACTAAAGCGTAGATTTTAACATAAAAGGGGAGGGAAATGTAATTCAAGCTTCTCTCAAGGGAGGGGAGTGAAATATTTTCTAATATGTTTTGAATAAGAGGGGAGGAAAGTGTATATTTTAACATAAAAGGGGAGAGGAGTGTAATTCAAGCATCTTTAAGGAGAGGGGAGTGTAAAGACTCGATTTGAATTCAATTGTTGGTTTCATTGAAATAGATAATCATGGTTAGTTTGATTTTTTATAATTTGAAAGCAAAAAATATTTATATTTTTACTTTTAATCAAAATTTAAATTTTATAAAAAAAAACACCGTTCTTAATTTTCAAATGTTAGCACAGTAAAAAGAACATATAAACACTTTGAAGTATAGCTGATCTCCATTTCTGTTTGAAGAGTATATAAATATATGGATAAGTACATATTAATATTTTTAATAAAAAGAAGAAGAAGAACATGTTTATGTTTGTGATGCTGCATGCATGCAAGAGTTATTACACAGTACAACATCTACAACTATGAAGCATGAGAACACAAGTGACTTGAAGTACAAGCAACTCAATTAGTGTAGTACATTTTGATATTTGTGTAGTACACTTGAGATTACATAGTACAATTCATAAATGTATATATACTATGATGCACTCTCATATTCAATTCAATGAATCAATTCCCTTTTTCACAATTTCTCAATATGGTATCAGTTTTTCTGTTCTCTCTCTTCATCATGAAAGAGAAAGTCTGTTACGATCCTTTTACTTCGCAAGCTTTCCTTTTTCCTTCGTTCTTGCTTGATTTCTTATAGAATCCTTTGTGATTCTTCTTCTTCTTCCTTGATTCGTCATTATTTTCATCTTTTCGTTTCTTTTCTTCGCTTTCTTTGGCGAATTGAATTTTCTGCAATTTTCATTGCATCCTCTGTTTTTTGCTTCATCTTCTTCATTGTTCCTTCATCATGCCACCTCACGTTGCTCCGATTATTGTTCAACAACCTAACACTGATACCATTTACTATGTACATCCTAGTGAAGGACCAAATTTAGTTACGGTTACACCACTTCTCACTGGTTCCAACTACCTCGCATGGAGTCGATCTATGAAACGCGCTCTTAGAACGAAGAACAAATTTGGTTTTGTTGATGGATCTGTTCCAATTCCTCCAATGGACGATTTGAACAAAAATGTGTGGGAACGTTGCAACAATCTGATTCATTCTTGGATTATAAACTCGGTTTCACCACAAATTGCTCAAACTACTGTGTTTAATGAGTATGCTATTGACGCTTGGATTGAATTACAAGAACCTTTTTGCGAAGGTTGATCGAATTTGTGTTGCTTCACTTCGTTCTTCAATCAACAATTTGAAACAGGGTGCTAAATCTGTGCTTGATGACTTCACATAAATCAAGTCTCTTTGGGAGGAGCTTAACTCTCATCGTCCCATGCTTATGTGTACTTGCCCTTATCCATGCCGCTGTGAATCCATGCGTGCTGCTCGCAATTTTAGAATGGAAGATCAAGTGATTCAATTTCTCACTGGTTTGAATGATAATTTTTCAGTATTGAAGACTCAAGTTCTTCTCATGGATCCTCTTCCATCCATAAACAAAGTGTATTCTATGGTGATTCAGGAAGAAAGCAATAATGTTGCACTTACTCCACCTGTTTCTACTGAAGATTCTAGTATTTTGGTTAATGCTTCAAATGTAAGAAAAACTTTTATGCATGGTAAAGTATCTGGTGCTCCTCAATCCAAAAAGAAATCTAGGTATTGCACCTTTTGCCATAGAAACAACCACACTGTGGAGTATTGCTACCAAAAACATGGATATCCCAATACTAATAAACCTGTTGCTTCTTCTAATGTTGTTAACTCTAAGCATGCTATGGATTCCATTTCTACTACCTCTAGTGAAGGAACTTCTTCTGTTTCCCAGACTGGTTTGACTCAAGCAATATGTTCATCTTGTATCCTTGCTTCAACAATCATCTTTGGTGCCTTCAGCAATTCCCTCTAACCCTACTAGCACCAATCATATTGCTACATCCTTCCCTTCTTCAATTGATTTCACTTCAGGTATAAACACTATTTTCTCTTGCTCTTTACATGTTCCATCTGATCATTGGCTCATTGACTCTGGAGCCAATGAACATATTTGTTCTTCATTACATTTGTTTCATTGCTATTATAAAATCAAACCTATTAATGTCAATTTGCCAAATGGCTCATCTGTGCTTGTTCAATATGTTGGTACTGTTGTTTTTTCACCTCATTTTCACATCACTCATGTCTTATATTCTCCTTCTTTCAAAGTTAACCTCATATCTGTTTCTAAAATTTGTCAATCTTTACCTTAGCATGTTCATTTTTTGCTCAATACATGTGTGATACAGGATGTGAAAACACAAAAGATGATTGGTTCGGGTAATCTCTGTGATGGTCTCTATGGATTGAATCCTTCTGCTCCTGCTCCACCTCAAGCTCATTCCATTTCTTATGTTGTTTCATTTTCTTCAAATAATCATGTTTCTAGTATTCCTTCCAATGCAATCTGGCACTTTAGATTAGGACATTTGTCTAATCAAAGATTGTCCATGATGCATAATTTGTACACTTCTATTACTATTGATAATAAAGTTGTTTGTGACATTTGTCACTTTGCAAAACAAAGAAAATTGCCTTACAGTTTGAGTACCTCTATTGCTTCTTCTAAATTTGAACTATTGCATTTTGATATTTGAGGCCCCCTTTCTGTTATTGTTGTTCATGGCCACAAGTGTTTCCTCATCATTGTTGATGATTTTAGTAGATTTTTATGGGTCATTTTACTCAAAAATAAATCAGAAGTTTCTGGTCATGTCAAATATTTTGTCACATTGATTCATACTCATTATCAAATTACTCCCAAATACATAAGATCAAACAATGGCCCTGAGTTCCTTCTTCCTGAATTTTATGCATCTAAAGGTATTATACACCAAAAATCATGTGTTGAAACTCCTCAACAAAATGGTAGAGTGGAAAGAAAGCATCAACATATCCTTAATGTTGCTAGAGCTTTACTTTTCCAATCTAAACTTCCCAATTTTTTTTGGTCATATGCTGTGATTCATGCTATTTTTTTAATCAATAGAGTGCCTACTCCCATTCTCAAACAAAAATCTCCTTATCAACTCTTGTATGGTTTCTTACCTGACATACATTCCTTCAAAGTATTTGGTTGTTTATGTTTTGCTTCTACTCTTCTTGCTCATAGATCAAAACTTCAATCTAGAGCAAGAAAGTCTGTTTTCTTAGGGTACAAGTCAGGTACTAAAGGCTATGTTCTCTATAACCTTGACACTAGATAAATATTTGTTTCTAGAAATGTTGATTTTCATGAACTTATTTTACCTTATATCTCTCCTAATTGGTAATACATTCACCATCACCTTCATTACTTGCTATGGTTCAACCAGTTTCACCTTCATCATCTCCTCCCATGACACCCATTCAACCTACTGACCACACCATCCACCCTTCACCATCATCCACAACTAATTCTTCTCCCACTCTTAGAGTCTCCTCTAGAACTAAGAAAGTTCCATCTTATCTACAAGACTATACTTGCCCTTCATCTACTATTTCTGCTTCTCATGTTAATAAAACTTTCAGTTCATATCCTTTATCCAATTTTATTTCACATACAAGTTTATCTAACTCACAACATATATTTGCTTTGTCTCTTGTTTCTCAAATTGAACCAAAATCCTATGTTGAGGCCATCAAATTTGACTGTTGGAAACAAGCTATGCAACTTGAACTTAATGCTCTTGATCAAACTGGTACTTGGACAATAGTGGATCTTCCTTCACAAGTTAAGCCTATAGGGTGCAGATGGGTTTATAGAATCAAGTACAATGACGATGGTTCTAGTTTTTCTCAGATCTTTTTTTGTTACACTGTTAAGTGTTAAGACAACAGACCAAGGCTCTAGATACCAATTGAAGGTGAGAAAAACACAAGAAGGGGGGGTTGAATTGTGTTTACTTTTTCTTCGTTTTCTCCTACTGAAGTCACTGATCAGAAGCAGATAGAGTTCAGCTTCTGAAGTGATAATCAGAATCTAAATGCAGTGGATAAACAGAGAGAGAGAGAGAAAGAGAACAAAGACACATAGCAATTATACAGGTTCCTTCCACAAACCAGAAGTAGTCGTGTCCCCCTTGCATTTCCAAGGAGAGTTCACTAAGAATGTAATATCTGATTACAACTGCTCAATGCTACAACTAGCAAGAGACTTCAAATTACTCAAGCACAACTGCAAGAGATTTCCTATGCTCCTGAACACAGTTAAGAGACTTCCAATGCTCAAGCACAACTGCAAGAGACTTCCAATGCTCAAGCATAACTGCAAGAGACATCTATTGCTCAAGCACACAAGAAAGAGACTTCTATTCAAACAGAATTACAAAGAAGTTTGTTTGAGTTTGAACACTTGATATACAATCAGTGGTGTTCACAATACAAATTAGATACAAACTCTTAAGACTCTAAAATTTCTAAGATATGAACTTTGATAAGAAATTCTAAGTGACTTTAGATGCAAAACAATATCAACAAAGTTTGGCACTTGTGAATTGTTGTATGAGTCTTGTTTTTGTGTGTTTTTCTGCATATCCAAACATCAGGTCTTCACTCCTTTATATAGAGGTGTGAAAGATACGTTGGAAAAATGCCAGCATATCAAAAAGACGTTTGAAGCTTTGATCAATCACCAATGATCTTTTGCCTGGTCTGGTTATTGTCCTATGAAGGATCATTTTCAAAACCATTCCAAGTATGAAGGAACATCGTTGTAGGCATAGCTGTTATTCTTGTCTTGTTGCAGGGAAAAACATAGTAGTGGAGATAGTGGTTGTAAAGTTCGTACAATTGTCCTTTGTCAACGCTCTTCAAAGAACAAGCATCCAATGCCCTCAAATCCTTTTAAAAATAGTCGTTGCTTTACTCTTCTGGTCTTCTATAATGCTAGACGTGATTGATTCCATTGAATAGCTTTTGAAGCTTTAAATCTCTCATTTTCTGATGAACTTCAGATTCTGGTGATATCGCTTCTGATGGGATGCTTCTGATGAACCTGCTTCTGATGACGTCATCACTTCAGGAGCACTTGACTTCAGGAGCACTTCTCTTCAGATGCTTCAAGCTTTATTCTTGTTGATTCCTTTGCTCTCTTTTGTTCTTTCAAAACCTTATAAGATATCAAAGTTTTTGTCTCCGGTCCTGTACACTTGAGCAAATATTAACATATCCAATTGACAATTTTTAATACCTTGTTATCATCAAAAATCTAAAGGGTAATGTATGTTAAACACATTTTGTTCCAACAAACCTGTCCTCTTTTATACCCTTTTTCAAGTAAGAAATTACAAAGTCTGTCATACCATGCTCTAGGAGCTTGTTTCAGACCATAGAGAGACTTCTTAAGCTTGAAAACATGATCTGGGTTTTTTGAATCTTCAAACCCAGGTGGTTGCTTCACATACATTTCTTCAAATGTGACACTATCTAGAAAGGCACTCTTAACATCCATTTGACATAGAATGATACCATGGTTGTAAGCGTAGGACAAAAGTAATCTTATTGCCTCCAACCTTGCAACAAGTGCAAAGGATGTATAGTCAATACCCTCATGTTGATTATACCCTTGAGCTGCAAGTCTAGCCTTATTCCTAACCACCTCGCCTTGCTCATTGAGTTTGTTTCTGAAGACCCACTTTGTTTCAGTGATGTTCTTCTGAGGGGGTTTGACAACTAAATCTTAAACATCATTTCTTTCGAACTGATTCAGTTCTTCTTGCATGGCTACAATCCATCCATCATCTTTCAAAGCTTCATCAATAGAGGTAGGCTCAACTAGAGAGATTAGTCCTAACAAGGATTTATTTATGAATGTTGATCTTGTTTTTAGAGGATTATCTTTACTTTTAATTATGAGTTCGTCTGGATGAGATGACTATATTTGAAGGTTCTTTTCAATATAGCATCTTCTTCTAAATCATTATGGGCTTCTTCTTCAAAATCTTCAACTTCAGGATTTGCTCCAGGAATTGCATCGGTATCTGGTACTTAAGACGAATTGGCTTGTTCTGGAGCTTCTATGACAGGTTCAGACGTGTTAATTCTGATGCATCTTCAAATACCTGTATTTTTGCACAACTTTCAACCAGCTCTAACATTTTACTGTCAGGATTTTTGTCATAAAATCTGACGTGTACAAATTCTTCTACCAATTTGGTTTCAGAATTATTAACTCTATATATTTTTGACCTTTCAGAGTATCCCAAAAAGACACACTTCTGAGCCTTGACATCAAATTAGTTTGTTCATAATATAGCATGTATAGTCAAATTGGTGAAAGTAGGTAATACTTGGTTTCCTTCCTCTGAATAGCTCATATGCTCATACTTGGTTTCTCGCTTTTGTTAGTTAGCATGACTTTATTTTCCTTTCTTAAAATAAAAATGTCTTTATTTCCTTTGTTTATAAAAAAAAAAAATACTTTAACTCTTCGAAATGTTTAGGTACCAATAGTTTTGTACCTTCATGTTAGTAAGGGGTACTCAAGATTAAGAATATAAAAAGATTATTTTACTTTATTTTTTATTCTTTTTTTACTAAGAAAACATTTATTTTATTTTATATTATGCTAATTTATGTTATTTTCTCTATTTATAAATTCTATTTTTCTCTTTGTTACTAATATATAGTGCAATACCTTTATGAAAAAAATAGAGTACAATACTAACTATTTATACTTTTTTGGAAATTTAAAATCACTGTCATTTTTAAATGAAATGCATTGATTACTATTCTAAAAATTGGAATGCATATATACTATGACAAGTCCATTGAAATAGAGCTATGCCAGAAATAAAAGTTGGAGAAAATCCAAGCCCAAAATCCAATGTATATGTCACAGTGCCACAGTTGTTTTTATCATTTTCTTCAATAAAAAAATTGATTAAAAAAAAAAAAACTTAAAATATACAAAGTAGAAAGCTATAAAACAAGAATAATACAGATAGGTTAATGAAGGAGGTATCTGTGACAGAAATCCTAAGATATGTCGTTTTCAAGATAGCATAGTTGTGTTGCATACACACAAATGTTTGGTGTCTTTTTGTGTTTAATTTATTTTAACAAATAATAACCATATATGTTAAATAAACTGTATATAATGCATGAAGTTGCATTAGAAGCGATGCCAAACCAACAAACAACAGATGGTTTCCACGTGATGCGGGCCTTTAAGAAGAGAGTACAAGAATGGGACTGTCATTGTCCTTACTTGTGGCGGCTGTGTCTTTCTTTTATCCAAAACCAAAACATTCAAATTTGTGACAATGAATGGGAATTTGTGTTTTGTGATTTTTTTTTTTCTGTCAAGAAGCGTTCCGGCCAGATCACACATTTTAAATGTGGAGAAGTTAGGTGTCAAAGGTTTGAACCCTGACCTCTACATGTATTATGCAATGTCTCTATCAATTGAGTTAAACTCATATTTGTGATTTATTTTTGACTTTTATATTATTTTTTCTCTCAATTTATTATTTGACAGAACACACTTTCTAATTGTATTTTATATGATGTTGAATTCGGTTCCTAAATTGTATTCACATAACTCGAATCAAAGATCTTCCTAGTTGTATTTACTTCATTTTTCTTTGCAAGACAATTATTTATTTTTTTGCTGATGGAAGAAAAAAGATATTCATATGAATCTAAGTAAATTAAGTATATGGCGTGATAATATTTTTTTATCGGATATATGTCAAAATATTTAGGCTTAAATATATGTTTAGTCCTTGTAAATAGATCTCACTAATGTTTTTGTCGCTATACTTACTAATCCTTTCAAACTTGCCCTACAATTACTAATTATTTGAGTTTTGGTTCTAATCTCATTTGATTACTTGTGTGGCAAATGATTAGTGACATGGTGATGACATGGAAGAATTTGACCGAAAAGGACATGGATGACTCAACAAATTACATCTGAAATGACCATTTTGCCTTTAATGAAACTAAATAAGTGTGAAATGACCATTCTAGATTTTGCCCTTAAAAGATGAAGGAGATATCTGATAAAATCAACAGAATTTTGCATCTAGATTTTACCATTGTTACCACTCCTCTAAACAACAACAATTATCTAAGATGATGAAAAGATATTTGGGTTTTGGAGTGGGAAGAAGAAGAAAGGGGTAGAATAGTCATTTTACATTTGTCTAGTTTCATTTTTCCCTTAAAAGATGAAGGGGATATCTGATGAAATCAGCAGGTTTTTGCATCTATATGTTGCCATTGTTACCCGTCCTATAAATAACAACAGTTATCCAAGAAGATGTAGAGAGATCTGGGTTTTGAGGATAGAAGAAGAAGAAAAGGGTAGAATGGTCATTTCTTACTTTTCTAGTTTGATTAATGGCAAAATGGTAATTTTAGGTGAAATTTGAAGAGACATCCATGTTCTTTCCAAGTCAGATTCTGCCATGTCATCACCACATCACTAATCATGTGGCACATAAGTAATCAAATGAGATTATGTCAAAAACTCAAATGATTAGTAATTGCATGGCAAGTTTGGTAGAATTAGTAAGTATAGGGACGAAAACTCAACTGAGCCATGTTTGTAGAGACTATTTACATATTTAAGCTAAATATATAATACTAGTATGATACTCATGCCAAGCACGGGCTAGAAATCGTTCTAATTGTTTATTTAAGGAATATAACAAATATTGTGTTATTAATTATATTATTAAATTTATTTTAAAATTAATGAATATGTTAGACGTGGGGAAATTGAGAGGTCGAACCTGGACCACGTTCGAATTGAATTTTATAACACCCTTGAACCTCACAAGAAATACTTAATGCAAATTGTGCTCGGTGATTTTGGATATCAAGCCATTAGATTGGCGTTGAATCGTAAATCTTTGAACTATCGATCTTTTATTTGGAAAGGGGAAAAGAAAGAAATACCCTATAGAGATTAAGGATTCGGGGGTTGGTTTCGCAAAGGGAAGGTTTCACGCACCCTAAACAACTATGGTATCCCACAGGAACCTCTTGCCTACTTTATCTTGTGCTAAGTTATTTGCTTATTTATTTGTAAAAAAAAGCCTAAAAAAATCTAAGTGTGAAGAATGGGGGAAGAAGAAGCATGTTTTTTTGTTGTTTTTATTGATTTGGAAAGACCTAAGTCTTTTGCCTACATACCCAAAAGTGGGATCAAAATCATGTAGTTCACTTTTAAAAGCGAGTAATGAGTTAGATTGATTTTAGAGTTTGAAAATATTTTTAGAAGAGGTAAGAAGCCGTTAAGGCATAAGAAGAATAAAATGAAGTGAGCTTGATTGATTTTAATTAAAAGAGACCAAGTCTATGTATGGTTTAAGACATATTAAAATTTGATTAAGAAATAAAAGGAAGAAGGAATCTCTTGGGTTAAAATCCAAGGTATATTAAGAAAATATTTTTGGTGTTTGGAATATTTGAATGTTTTTTGAAAATGGTTTTTCTAAGTTAAAAGTAAACTAAAAAATCTAAGCGTTTCGACGTGGCGTAATAAAATAAAGTGGAGAAATTTACAAAGGATGTTGGATCCGAAGTAAATTCTCAAGTCCTCGGAATGAACCTAAATTTACTAGCGGTTTGATTTTAAGGTCCTCAAATTAGTCCAATAGTTAATCCTAGTTTGTCACTAATAGATTTTGCGGTCATAACATATAGCGGTAAAAATAAAGTGTGATAGTGTTGGTGCATATTGTCATTTATAGGTATTTACATGGTTCCTACTTACATTCTAAAGTCTCAAGAAAATGTAAATAACAAGAAGAATAAAATGCATGAATTATGTTACATTATTTCCTATATACACACTAATAATGTAATAAAAATCAATGACAATAATATAAATGACAAGAATTAAAATATGCATGATATGATTCTAAATAATAATGCAAATATAAGATAAAAATAATAACAAAACATTAAAATAAAAAAATTAAAACAAATAAAACAAAAAAAAAGAACACAAAGAGAAAATAATTTTTAAGGGAAAAGAGGTGTTGAATTAAAAATAGTGGTGTATTTACTAAAATAGTAGAGTTTTTTTTTTTAACAGAAATGGGCTTAGTAAAGAAAACTGTGGGCTCAGACTGGATAGATCTGGACTGTCTGATGAATCAGAAGGTTCAGATCTGACTCCAGAGGAACTCATCACAGCCAATAGATCGGAGATCCAAGATCTAACAACTCAAAACTGAGGCCGGTTTAAAAATTCGTTTGGTTTAAAAGATAAGCCAGACCGGCTGGAATAAGGCAGCTTAAAAAGGCTCTTCACAAAAAAACAAACAAAACTTAAACTGTTTTCTTTCTCTAAATACTTCTAGTGAGAGAAGGTTGTTGGAACAAAGGGTGTTTCGCAAAATCACCTTTTAAGTTTTGATGATAACAAGGTATAAAAAATTGTCAATTGGATATGCTAAACATTTGTTCAAGTGTACAGGACCTCAATCAAAGTCTTATTCATAAAGGTTCTGGTTGAACAAGTCAAAGAACAAAGGAATTTATATTGAAGCTTAAAGCATCAGAAGAAAATGCGTCTGAAGAAAATGCTCCTGAAGAAATGCGCACCTGAAGATGATGTCATCAGAAGCAAGGACATTAGAAGCAAGAACAACACAAGCATCTCATCAGAAGCTACTTCACCAGAAGCTTAAGAGAGTTGACAAAGTACAGTGTACGAAGTGTACAACA
>Ga0228710_1004125_pt1 | contig 22936 bp, 13 predicted proteins | sample MedpolnodulmetaG_FD_177995 | JGI IMG/M metagenome (GOLD analysis project Ga0228710, IMG submission 177995) | Root nodule microbial communities from Medicago polymorpha collected in Santa Monica, California, United States - pink nodules | ecosystem: Host-associated > Plants > Roots > Nodule...
GTTGCTATTATAACTTGCCAAATGTAAGGACATTACTATGGATTACCTGCTCTAGTGGGTAATAATTATAACAATTATTATTCACATATTTACGTAACATTGCAATAATTATATAAAAAATAATTACATATATTGTCGAATGTTTAAAGATATTAAATGAAAATTATGAGTATTAATGTAATGTTTCTATTTAATATTTTTCTCTTATATATACAAAAACCTATTAAATGGTTGAATCATGTCAATTGTGTATTTTATTTGCTTATATATGCGAAAAACTATTATGTAGTGTTTATATTAAATAAATTTTTATTTTATATGCATAACACCGTTCAATGTTTGCGTCACTCTAGCTTTAAATTTTAAATGCTTATATCTCCATAAACAAATTTTATATACACTAACGAAAAGACGGCTACTCACGTACGCGTCTTTTCGCTCTTTTTATTGCACTAACGTTTGAAAATTATGAACGACACTTTTTATGAAATTTTGATTTTGATTAAAGCTAAAAATATAAATGTTTGTTGCTTTCAAGTTATAACAAAGCAAACTAACCATGATTATCTATTTTAATGACACCACAATAATGAAAAAAATCAAAGATATATATATATATACACACACACTATGTGCATTTTCTCTCACATCATTTCAAATAGGGTAGAAAAATATTTTTCATTATAGTTAAGGGCAGAATTTTTTTCTTATCATGGGTTTATCGATTTAAAAAAAGATAAACACCTCACACATATTATTTATATATCATATTTTAATTAATCCTAAAATATTGCTTCGTTCCCCGCCATTTTTTTTACGTATAAAAACAATTCTTTGTCCAACAAGGTTAATCTTTCTCTACTCATTAAATAAATAATGTTTTTCATATTAAATAGCCTTTTTAAAAATCTATATATATTTGAAAAATACAATTCTAGTGGGTCACATAACCTGGAAATCTTAGCCATTTAAAAGTTCATTTTATAAACAAAACAGTCTTTTACGGTCGGAGACCCATAAAGGTTGCTTACCATAACCTTTGTCATAATTTGAACAAGGAAATGAAATGAGAAATTTAAAGCCCGCGAGAGAGGTGAGTATGATTTTTTTTTTATTTTAGAAAAGGTGAGTATGAAAGAAGAAAAAAAACCTCAAAAAAATTGGGGTGTATGCTGGGCCCCACAGAAATACATCAAGTTGGGCCAGCAAGACATCACTTAGCAAAGTCCAACTGAATGAAATACGGTTTTTGATTCCCTTGGGAATCAAATTTCGTAACCTATATATATAAAACGATTTGCTTACCCTAACCTCTTATCTCGGAACCCTAATTGTTAGACAACTAAGCCACCATGGCGCCAAAGCTTGATCCATCACAGGTAACCGAGGTGAAGGTCCGAATCACCCGCGGCGAGGTGGGTGCGGCGAGTTCACTTGCTCCCAAAATCGGTCCACTCGGTCTCTCCCCAAAAAAGATAGGAGAAGACATTGCTAAGATGACTGCCAAAGACTGGAAGGGTATAAGGGTGACAGCCAAGCTCATCGTGCAGAATCGTCAGGCGGCAATTGAGGTGGTTCCTTCGGCATCTGCACTTGTCATCAAGGCGTTGAAAGAGCCCGAACGTGACCGCAAGAAGACCAAGCATATCAACCACAATGGAAACATATCCCTTGAGGATGTCATTGACATCGCCAGGGTTATGAGTCCGAGGTCGATGGCGAAGAAACTTTCTGGTACTGTTAATGAGGTTATTGGTACGTGTGTGTCTGTTGGATGTACCGTGGATGGCAAGGCTCCTAAGGACTTGCAGCAGGAAATTAATGGAGGAGTGGTTGAAATCCCTGCTTTTTAGGTGGTTTATTTTAATTAGTTTTGTTTTCTTTTTCTGCATAAGTTTTTGGAATTATTGAAGATTTTGTTAATTTGGTTTTTGTATGAGAGGTTTTATTTTCTGGTTAAAATTGTCTGTTACTGTTGAATTGGAATATGTTTTTGTTTTGTATTGTGAGCGTATTACACTTTATTTGTCTTGTATTGTGTTATATAAATTAGGTTTTGCGTTTGAGAGGTGTTGATATTAGTGAGCATATTATCACCCTTTGGTTAGCAAGTTTATGCTCTCATCGTTTCTGATTCGAATGCAGTAGCAGCTTTTAACAGTTCGATTAGGTTAATATTTTGCAACGTTGTGATGTTTTAAATCAGAACCGGGCACCAAACCAAAATACCTTTGGACTTTTGGAGCCATGTTTTGACAGTTCTAAATCCGAGATGAAATTGTAATCATGTAACAATTAAATGTAGACAATGCCGATTCATTATGCGACTTGTTGAACTATCCGATTCAATTTGGTTTTTAAAACAATGTAATTAACAGCTGATGTGAGAATAACTGCCTGGTTTTAATCCGATGATCAGGATTTTATACTAGGTTATTCGGGTACTGCGGGATACCAATTCCAGGTCTATCTGTTCATGTGTTTTTGGTGTCACCCCCTATTGTGAGTTATGTTATAGTTTATTTACTCGCCTTAGTAAATCACAACGCGATATACTCCGGGCTATCTTACATTTTTTCCATTGGGGAAATTTGATAGATAAACTTAAATTAATTGCTTTGTTTGGATATTTCTCTTATTTGAAATGCCTTGCATTGAATTTATTTGTGTGTTGGGTTTTCCTATTGTTAGCTTCTGAGTCTACTATAGTGTAAGTTGGTGAGGTGTGTGTGTAGCTTTGTTCCCTTGCAGTTTGCTTTTGATTTTGTATAGGCAGGCAGAGTTGTTGTAACCAGTCTTCTTTGGGTACATCGTGTACTGCGACAGAGCTGTTCTAATAAAGGATAAAACTATATATCGCAGGTTGCACACAATTTTCCCAGGAGTACTGTGCATTCCTTAATAACCTTGTGAATTCCGTTAAATAGAGAATTTTGATTGGTCAATTGTTGTTCGTGAATCATTTGCGACTATCTTTTTCGCTTGATATAGTATCGCTCTCTAAAAAATAATTTGTTCGTGAATCATTCACGATTATCTTTTTCGATTGATATAGTATCGCTCTCTTAAAAAATCCTCTTGGATGAAAAATATTTCTTTGTATAAGGGAAATGTTTACCATTGATCATACCTTGATGCACATAAATTTGATGGTTGAAATTGATAGCAAGTTTTTTGATTGAAGTGGATTGTTTCACATTTTTGCATCTTTATGTTATGGCATTAATTTTGTTGTCTTGAATGGACATAAGATGTCTGTTTGGGATTAGAGAGTCTTGTATTAAGTTTCTGTCTATAAGAGATGTGTTTTTTTTGTTCTGCTGTCTACGTTGCTACTTAAACTGTAAGCAGAAAAGTTTGCTGAAATAGTTTCCCAACATTTTCCTTACTCAAGCAAAAGTATTATTCCTATACCTTATTTTCCTTACTTTCACTTTTCAATTGATTTTCATGGAAGAAAAATTCTCTTTCTATGCCAATAAAAAATGTCGTGGAGCATTATGGTGTATATAATTTGATATTGAATTTTTGAATGCATGAAATGTTGTGCATTAGGTTATAAAATTACAAAGTTATATGATGAGTGTGGATCACGGAAGTGATTATAGCATCTATATATGGTTGTACGAGAACATAAACAAATAGAAATATGCATGAAAATTTTACACATGTCCTCTTCTTCCTATTTTAAGGCACTCTAATCTTCTAGATAATTTGTTTTCTATAATTGACAATCATATGAAACAAATCCTCTATATTTGTTTCTTATCATTGGTTTTGAAGCTATTGGCCAACGTGGTTTACTCTCTACCCCAACATTGCCTCAATTTGTTGCGGAGTTTCATCATCTCCTTTGTTTACAACCATGTCCTCAACCACTTCATGTATGTATATATAATGCTCTTCATTTGCAATACCAATTCATTCGATCACTATTCAATAGCTTTCTCAAATATCTCAAAGAAACTTTTAAGGTTATTTTTTTTGAAACTTTTTGGTTTGCATTCTCTCTCTGTGTTTCATTCAAGGACATAGAGAGGGATTGACATAATAATAATAAAGCTTCATCAAGCGTCGTGTGTGTCACCGTTGAATTGTATTCATACAAACAAGCTGCTGCAATGGCAAGAGAGCTAAGACCCGCCACGATGAAGCCATGGATGGAGGTTGCACCTTCACTTCTTGAGTTCCCTTGGAAACCCTCAAATACTCCTAAGCTAGAGACCATATTTGAAGATGAAGAATGTGAAGAAGATGGTCTTGCTGACTTTTGATTGTTTTGTACTTTAAAATGCGTCCATATTTTTGTAAATGAATAGAGAGGCGTTACTTAAAACAATCATTAGCAGCAGATATGAATTATCAAAGAATGATGGCATTTATATTTTATAGATGTCATTCTCTTGATATATTTCGACATTGCATAGTCGAATTTGTAAATACTCATCCTATTATGAAATAGTGAAACCAAGGAACTCAAAAATTTGGATTTGCTTTTTGCTTTTCTAGTTTTGAATCAATCAAACAAAATATTAACACTATAAGCACAAGTTGTGACAAGAGTACAAAGAAATACAATCTCACATAACTCAATTGTCACTTCGTTTTTTCTTTTTCGTGTGTGATAATTCTCTTTCACTCACTACTTTCATCTAAAAACATGTTTCACTGGAACATATTTGGGATTTAGTAATTTTTTGAAAAATGTTACTAAATCAAGAAAAAAGTTGCCAATTAGATTTAGTAACGTTTAATAAATGTTAGATGATTTCTTTGTTAAAAGATGTTACCTATGTATGCTTTTTGCATCATATTCGGTATCATCAGTAACATTACAAAATGTTACTATTTTACATTATTTGTAAAACTTTTTAGTTGTTACTAATTTTTGCAAACTAAAAATGATGTACCTTGACAATCAATTCGTTAGAATCACTACTGAAAGAACAAAACAAAAGGAGTTTAACTATTTTCCAACGACAGTTTCCATCAATTTAGAGAACCCTAAAATGTTTGTAACTTGCTTTAGGCTTTGTTTGCGAGTTTTGAGAGGAGGGGAAGGGAAGGGAAGGAAGGGAAGGGAAGGAAGGGAAGGGAGAAAGGAGGGAAAGCCTTCCCCTTGTTTGAGAGTTAAAGAAACCAACAAGGAAAGAAGATGGAGGGCTTATGTGATAATTTTACTATTTTACCATTTTTCTTTTAAAATCAATACATTGTGATATACTTTGTAATTTATTTTGTAAATTATAATTGAAATTTTGAATTATTATGAGGGCAAAATTGTCAATTTGTATGTTTAACCCCCAAAACCCCCAAATTTGGGGGAACTTTAAAATCAGACAAATGAAGCCCTTCAAAACCCCCCAAAACCTTTCCCAATTTTTTTAAAACTCCCAAACAAGAGTTTATATCTCCATAAACCTTTCATTCCCTTCCCCTCCCCTCCAAAACCCAACTCGCAAACAAAGCATAAAGAAACAAAATGGTTCTTATAAATTGAAACCACCTAATTTACGGAATCTCGCAATTTAGATCACAAAAGAAAACGAGATTAAGTTTTTTTTTCTTCCTTTTTTCCGCTAATAAAGACTTAAGTTTCAAGAAGAAAAAAAGAAGAAGGTGTATGTATCAAGTTTGAAGCAGTAGAAGGAGAAAAATCTCTATTTTCAAAAAAAAGAAGGAGAAAAATCTCTACTTTGCAGGAAGAAGCATACTCATAAAAGTTGTAGTGCATACCATTCCTATCTACATTATGAGTTGTTTCCTAAATAGAGAGCAACTTTTTATACAAAATGCATCCCTGTTAGAGAGCAGTTTTTTTACATAAATGTGGCTATATCTAAATGTATCCAATATATCCAAAATTCGGTTAGATCAAATCAGGTGATTTGCAAAAGAAGAACTCACTGAATACAAATAAGGTGTCAAATCAAGCAAGTATATGCCTCTATAGCTTATGCTCTTGAGTATGTATTTTTTTTTTTTTAAGGATGGAATGATCTTGAGTATGTATTATTCACATGTTTTTATTCTACTTTAATATAATTTAGTGATTTATAAAATTTTATTTATAGGGACGAAAAGAAACAATGTGCACTTTGTTTGGAGAATATGCAAATTAATTCATAATCTGTTTACTTTCTAAGTTAAGTTTAATTAAAAAAAATATTATTTTCTAATGTGTTAACTCGTGTGTCGCAAAGGGATATATTATGAATTTATTATGGAAGAGTTTTTAAGAATTTTTTTCTTTGAACTCTTTCATTTTTTTATGACGATTTGAACTCTTTCATTTAAATATAACATGTTTGTATAATTGTTAGTCAATTAAATCTCTTCTTATAAAAATCAAGGTATTGGACTCGAGTGGTTTATAGGTTTCACAAAAGGACCAATTGGGAGAATCCGAGTTTGATTCTTGTGTAGAACAATTCTTGCCCAGACCAATTATATAATTTAAGTCCTCAAAGTGTATTTGATTAAGATTTCAAAAGATAATTTTTGTTTGAAAAGTTTTGTGGATTTAAAAGATTTTGCAAGATTTTAATGACTTTTAACATTTTAAAAGAAGACTATCAAGATTTTTAATTTGGATTTCAAAGGATTTATATCAAAAGACTTTATGAATTTTAAGGAATCATTGAAAAGAAATGATTGCAGCAGAGTCTCTTTCACAATATTCTAAATAAACAATCTTTCATTTTTTTTAAGAGAGAGAGTAAAATATCCAACAATCCATAGAAATTTCATGTTAAAAATTCACTAAAAATATCCAACAAAATCCAATTTATTAAGAATCCTTCAATTACAATATTTTTAAATACCACACATATTTTTTTTTTTAAGATACAAAGAGTTTTGATTGAATATCACAAAACTTTTTTTTAAGTTACAAAGAGTCTTAATTCAATATTACAAAACTTATTTAAATTAAGTAAAAGTCTTAATTCCCTCAAAAAAAGTAAAAGTCTTAATTGAATACACCAAAAAAAAAGTTTTTAAAATCCTCTAGAATCCTAATTGAATACACCCCCTAAAATAAAATTTTTCCATAATGCATGGACCAAAAGAACAATAAACCCAAAAGTATTTATTTATAATTTGTTTTAAGTTATGTCCAACCATGACTCAGTTTCACTTGTGTGGTGTTTGTAAGATTAAGCATTGCTCATTCGACATATGAAAGATAAATTATACAAAGATATCAACAAAAGTTATAAATATTTTGTGAGAGATTATAAAATGCATCAAGAAGTTACAAGATTTAAGAACAGATACAAACTTCCACAAAGATCTCAGAAAGTTGCGAAGGTATTGGTTATTGAAGCCATGTGTTTAATTAAAATAATTGTTAGATCTTGTAACTTCTTAAAGAACGTCTATAACTTATCACTTAATATTTTATAACTTGTGCCAATATATTTGTAACTTCTTGAAGATTTGAAACTTATGATATTTGTGGGAAAGTTTGTAAACTTTTTTAGATCTTGTAATTTCTCACTAATTGTTTGTGGCTTAGCACTAAATATATGTTACTTTTGCCAATATCTTCGTAACTTTCTGAAGATTTTAAACTAATATTGAGTTCTTTGTAGGAGTTTGTATCATTTCTTAAATCATGTAACTTCTAGATGCAATTTTATAACCTCTTACCAAAATATTTATAATTTTTGCTTATGTATAAGGACACCGAATTGTGCTAAGTCACCACCACACAGACCTATTAGTCTTATTTGGCTAACACTATTATTTAATATGCCCTGCCTGGCTGCCACTTCATTGTTAAGTGCTTTTGTAAGTATACATCCACACACTTGTTTTTATGTAAGCACTTTTCAGTCTACTCATCCAAACACAAATAACTTAAACAACATAAGCTCTTATTATATAAACTCTCATGCGATAAACTCTTAAGCTATAAGTGCTTACAAAATGGTTTTGAACGTGTTTTCTAACATTTTGCAATTTTACATCTATTACACAAGCCCTTAACAAGTCTTCCAAGATTTGAACAGTCCTTTATGTATTCCAATCCAATTTGAAGTCCATGAGATTTTAGCATATCTCTTTTTGAGCGTTTGAATCACATGCAAGCGCCAACATTTAATGGCATTTTCTGTTATCTTACATACAACCTCTTATATCATCCCAAGACCTATCCCTATAGTTTGCACATTATTTTTCCTCACATTTTTTACTTTGCAAACGTGCTTTAAATTCCATTTAGCTGCCTTGGAAGGTTGGTAATCCCTCCAACTAATACTTTATGCTAAAACTTATTACTGTATATTTAATAATGTTATTATATTATCCTCGTGAGCTTAGCTCAGTTGGTAGGAATAATGCATGATATATGCAAAGTCTGGGGTTCGAATCTCAGACACAAAAAAAAAGAAGTTATTATATTGCTCTATTTTGGTGATCTTTAATCATATGTTTTTCCTTTCCTTTTCTAGGATCAACTTGAGAGAAAAAGTAAACAACTTATTAATCTTTCATGAAGCCTGAAAAAGCTTACTAGTCATAATTTGACCTGGAAAATAGAGCTCTTCAACTCTCATCTCAACATTATTCAAATTTTATGACGTGGAAGATCGAATGTTTGTCTTTAACAATAAGTAATCTTTCTGTTTGTGTACCGAAGAGGTCGCAAATGTCCTCGATATCAAAGATATCGACTGATTACAAACTCCATGTGAAAATTCAAAAATTTCCAATTTTACGTATGAACTTTAAAAACAGTTGTTAGTGTCACAATTCTAAACATCACATTTTAAGACAATTTTGAAAGATACGGGGGTAGATGACGAGCACAATAAGTTGTATTTTAAGCTGTTGTTGTCCTATTTTCTGTTTAAGAAAATATTGTTATGCTCAGGCAACCCAAATGTTCTTCACAGTTTCTTTTGGGGTTTAGTCAAAGATCTGAAGGCTTTTGATAAAATCAACTTGGAAACAACTGTATTTGATGATCACATTTGTGAATCTCTCAAATATCTGAAAGAGAAGTGGGGAAGCCTGAGAAACATTGTTTTTAGGGACCTGCTTCATTTTTGGAGGTATATATGTTTTTTCCAATCAACTTTTCACAATATTAATAATTTCAATTTTGAGCATTTCCTATACACATCGTTCACATCTGTTAGGCGCTCGCCTATGAAATTAAAGGATATCATCCATGCAGCCACAAGAACTTGAAGTACGCTTTTTTGATCCTCATTGATGATAAAATAAAATTGAAGTACGCTTTTCCAGTTTCGACAACCGCACAAATGGTATTCTTTCATATATGAGTGCCTAACACAATCTGAGATGTGAACGATGTGCATGAAAAAATGCTCAAAACTGAAATTATTAATATTGTAAAAAGTTGGTTCGACAAAATACCTCCAAAATTGGAGCAGCTCCCTTGAAACAGTGTTGCCCATGCTTCCCTAACTCCCCTTTAAGATCATTGAGAAGTTCACAGATGTGATCAAACACAGCTTTTGCCGAGTTGATTTTATCAAAAACCTTCATATCTTTGATTTACCCCCGAAAAGAACTAGAATAATATATGGGTTGTTTGAGCATAACATCATTTGCTCAACAAAACAATAAGACAACAATTGTTTAAAGTACAACTTGATGTGCTCATCATCTACCCCCGTATCTTTCAAGTTTGTCTTTAGATGTGATGTTGTGAATTGTTTGGTATCAGCACTAGCAAACTCCTTTTTTTTAATTTTAATTTCTTACATAAAATTGAGAATTTTTAAATTTTCAACATTGATTTTGTAACTAGTTCCGTAGTTATCTTTAATATGAAGGACATTTGCTACGTCTTCGGTACAAAAATAGAAAGATTCTTTATTGTTAAAAACAAACCTTCAATTTTTCGTGTAATTTTTTTTGCATAATGCTAAAATGAGAGTTGAAGAGCTCTCTTTTGAGTTTTGGAGTTGTGACATTCTGTAAAAATAGAGGTATCTATAAGCATTTTATTTTCTCCGGTCAAATTAAGATTAGTAAGCTTTTCCAGGCTTGATGAAAACTTAATAGATTGTATACTTTTTCTCTAATGTTGATCCTAGAAAATGAATGGAACAATGTATGATTAAAAATCACAAAAACAGAGCAACATAATAACATCATTTAATATGCAATGATTAATTTAGCTTAAAGTACTAGTTGGAGGGATTGCCAACCCACCAAGTCACGTAACTTGGCTTTAAAATACATCTACAATGTAAAAAATGTGATGGAAAATAATGTGCAAGCAAGAAAATAATGTGATGGAAAATAATGTGCAAGCAAGAAAATAATGTGATGGAAAATAATATGCAAGCAATAGAGATAAGTCTTGGTTTGATTCTTTATAAGTGTAAATTCTTTGTGGTTTAACATATTATTCAAATCTCAATTTGTTATCACCCCAATTTGATGGTAGTTACTATTTTCCATAAAGAAATTATAAGATTTAAGAAAGGATGCAAACTCCCACAAAGATCTTAGAAAGTTACGAAGATATTGGTATTTTTTGTGTGATGTCGGATTGTCAAGTTATCTAGATTTTGGTTATTGAAGCCCTGTGTTCAATTAAAGTAATTGTTAGGCCTTGTAACTTCTTAAAGAACACGTTTATAACTTATCACTTGATATTTAGTCAAATGAATCATTGAATCATTTAAGTTTAACGTTTATACTAAATAAGTCTTTTTAGTTTTAAATTGGTCCTTTATGTTAGTAAAAGTGTACATTTAATCATTTAGGTCATAAAATATATACACTATTATCCTCTTTCCATCAAGTTTGGTTTTCGTCTAATACCATCGACTTTACTGACTATCATAAAAGCAATTTTGTAGATTGGATATCTAATATGCTTACCAACACAATGCATGACATGGGCCCCGTTTGGATTGAGCTTATTTTGAGCTTATGCAAATAAATAAGTTTTAATTTTAATTCATAAATTCTTACTAACGAAAATTGTACCTTCATAAACTGTTTTTTCATAAACTACATTAACAAGCTTACAAATAATACATAAAGGCATATTTATTTGCATAAGCTCTAAAATAAGCTAATCCAAACAGGGCCATGGTGGTGTTGATTTGGGACCGTGGAATGTGTTTCTCTTCAAGATCTCAGGTTCGATTCTAACGAGTGTCAATTTAATTGGGCTAATTTAGATTCTAAACTATGGTAAACGCTTCAAATGCTGTCCAACAATACTAGTTAAATAACAACACGCATCAGAAGTTAAACCAAAACGAAAACTTGTCGTAAATCGCTGCAACATTGGTTGGAGTCCTCTTCTGATGGGCGTCTTGAAACTCAATGTGAATGGTCACTCTTTCGATGATGGCCGTTAGAGGTTAGGAAATAAACTAATTGGATAACATTACATAACAAACTCTAGTTAACAATAGTAAAGGAAATAAACTACAACTATATTTTATTAGAAACTGGTAACAAGTGTCTTTAGAGTAGGGATGTCAATGGGTACAGATAGTATGATACCCGTGCCCGCTCCATTGGATAAATATCATGCCCGTGTCCGCCCTGTACACTCGTGAATAATAACTTTTTTTTAACAAATAATAACTTTTTTTTTAACAAATAATAACTTTTTTTTAATTACCAAAGAACTTCAACTTTTAAACATCCATACATTATCCATTAAAAATTTCCTAAATCATACATATTCCATAGAAAGGTCACGATTCTTACATAATCCATGTGATATATTTTATTATGTGAATGAAGTGGAAACCGTGACTTAATAAGATGAATTAAAAAAATAAAAATATGTTATTAATGAGGAATCTTAGGCGGCCGGTAAAATTTTCTTCAATATGGTAACAACTTTAAGTAATAAGATAAGATCTATAAAGATATTTTAGTAATTTATTTAATTTATTATCGGGTATGGGTACCCGTGTGTATGAGTACAATCAAATCCGTGTCCGTATCCATATAATAATGGATAGTCAAATACCCATTTATTATACCCGTGGATACCCGTTTAGCTACCCGCCCCGTGCCCGTGATGGATTTTACCCACGGATACCCGTGGGCATGGGTATATTTGCCACCCCTACTTTAGAGCATTGTTTAAGCAATTAAAAAGAGTAATTCTTGCATAGAAATGATGGAATTATTATTTTGCTATTACTTTGACTTGTATTTCCAAGACAAAAATTTTATGGGTAGTGTTAACTTGTGTCCTAATAATCTAAAAATGGAATTAAATCATAAATTATGCCTTGAAAAGATAAGATTTTACTAAATTTTTAGAATATTGAATGCACAATTTTCAACAAAATTTTTCTATCTTTGATTTCTTAACTTGTGCTTTGAGGGCACAAATTAACATTTCTCAATTTTTATTTGTGTATTTCTTAAACAATGCTCTTAAAACACTTGTTAGCATTATCCTATTTTATTTCATTTTTATAATGTTTGGACGCGAAAAAACTACAACTATGTAAGCTAACAAGAGAAGTGACTAACTTAACAGAAAATGTAAATTTAATGTACAAAGTAATCTCAAATGATGGGAGTTCAATTACAAATTAAACAACAAGACAGCGGTATTATTTATTTTTAGTTCAACTTTAGAATTGAAATATTATTTAGAATTGATATGGTATTTGTCAATCGGTGAAACTCACAAGACTTTGATAACTAGAATTTGATATAAGATGTACTAATAGAGATACTTTTAAGCTCATGTAAACATCGTCCAGACCAAACTATGCTTCAAGCTCGTTCGAGAAGTATACATTGAAAAATGTTTAAATTTTGGGGTCTAACTCATTATTTAAAATCGGATTATAAGGTGAGGAGTGTCTCCTCTTTATAAACTCTTCTCAAGAGTCATATCTATCCGATGTGAGACTAAATCCACCATCTCAAAGTCAACACAATGAAGGTGTTAGAGGCTGTAATGAAGGCTAACCAAAGCAATTTAGGCAACTAGGGGCAGACCGCAGTTAAAGCGGAATTTCCAACACACTGCCTCACGCTTCAGCCGACCTAATGGGTCTGAAGCGTGGATGATGTGGGAAGCCCAACGATTGATCTAGGTTAGGCTTTGATACCATATTGAGATATTTGGGGCCTAACTCATCCTTAAAAAACCGGCTTGTAAGACGAAGAGTGTCCCTCTTTATAAACTCTTCTCAAGAGTCCTATCTATCCGATGTGGGACTAAATCCACTCCCTTAAAGCCAACACAATGAATGTGTTGGAGGCTGCAGTGAAGGCTAACCAAAACAATTTAGGCAATTAGGGGCGGAATTTCCAACACACCCCCTCACGCTTCAGCCCGGCCCAATGGGCCTGAAGCATGGACGATGCGAGAAGCCCAACGATGAATCTAGGATATAAGGCATGATACCATGTTGAAATTTGAGGTCTAACTCATCCTTGCAAAACTATCTTGTAAGGTGAGGAATGCATCCTCTTTATAAACTCTTCTCAAGAGTTATGTCTATCCGATGTGTGATTAAACCCACCCCCTCAAAACCAACACAACGAAGGTTTTGGAGGCTGCAGTGAAGACTAATCAAAGCAGTTTAGGCAACTAGGGACGTACCACAATTAAGATGGAATTTCCAACAAAAAGAGATTGCTAGACACTTTGATATACATTCAATTATAGAAGATTGCATGACATGTATGAGAGAAACTATATATTTCGATAGATTATGTAGTTGATATTCGAAACATTTAAGTATTTATTATTTATTTATTTTTTAAATATATATTTTTGGATATTTTTCAATTTATATACTCACCATACCGATCCTAGCAGTGTAATGAAAATAATAGACTTACTTGATGCTGTAAAATTGTATCACAATTAGAGAAGGTCGAATTCATACCGTCCAATCCTAGCTGTGTAATGAAAATAATAGACTTTACTTGATGCTATAAAATTGTATCACAATTAGAGAAGGTCGAATTCGAATTAATTATAAATTACTAGTGTAAATTTATAAATAGTAGTTTTGTTTTGAGCATAATTCAAATACTAGTTTTTTTTCCTTTCCCTGAGTGGAGCATCATAATTCGAAGACTATTCTTAATGGAAAAAAGTTATACAATTTCACTAATAATCAAAGCAATACAATTGGTGGCTTCAACTCTTCATCACAATTTTAAAGAATGGCCATACACGTGTCCATGTACTAAGTTAGGAGCAACAAATTCATAGGATTCCCTCCTGGAAAACTCTACCAATGAGTTGGAAAATTGAGAAAATAAAAGACTTGTACAATTGTCAAAATAAAATAAAATAAAATAAAATAATAATCTCATATTCAATTTTGTTATCTTGATTTTGTGTTGTCCTCAACAATTGCTTTGAATCCAACTCAAACGTCATATTGAATGCAACAAGCTCAATTATCCTTTGAATAGCATATATGATGAGCCTGGAGTGGGGAAGAATAGTTATATGATGTAGTTTTGAAGATTTTCTTTTGTTGTCAAGTAGTCTTACGATTAGAGAAATTTTCTATCTTGTTATAAAGATTAAAATTAATATTTTGTTTCTGTTTTTGCTGTTTTGTGTTTGTAAATATTGTTCTGACATTGTTGTTTTCACTGTGACACACCTTGTACTGGAGGGATCTTTTGATGTGGTAATATAATTTGTTTTAGTCTCTTAAAAAAATTAATATTGAATATCAATTTACCAAAACTTCCTGCATCATGAAAAAAAAAACTAAGTATACTTCTAATATTTTTCCATACTTTATTTGGAATAGTTTGAATAAAGAAACAATATTTTTTTTTTGGAAAGAAAATAAAGAAACAGTTACAAAATAAAATAAAAAATAGAAAAACAAATTAATACTTTGAAGCCTACAGACTGTCATGATAATAAATTGTGTGGAGTGATATATGACAGGCTGACTAATAAAGTGGGCCCACCACAATAATTAGACATATATTTGTCCTCTCTTAATTTTCCACCCACCCTCCTGACATGGACAACAAATATGCCACTGAAGCAATGTTTATTTACATTTTTTACTATAGAAAATCTTATATTATATGGATAGAAAATAATAAAGGGTAGGGGTGGCAAATGATAGTGACCAAAATTACTATAGGAATTCAGAATTGACATGTATGTATGCTATTGCCGCCCACTTAGCCAATTCCACTGCATTTTTGGTTCTCATTTTTCAAATATATAATGTGCATAATATAATTTGTCATATGAATTTCAATTTTCAAACACAAACACAATCAATGATGCTATGATATGGCTAAGAAAGAACCACGTGTTGTACATTTGTAGGCCAATTTTATGTTGAATAAGAATTCTATGTTTGCTTCTGTAAGATGAGAATGACCCTTTTGAATGGTCGGTGTAGTTTTTAATTAAATGTTATAATTTCTGATTTCATTAGCTTATCTTTGCACTTTCAGCTGAAGGTTTTTTCTTGTTTGCTTATGATGAAATTGTATGCTTATTGCTTATTCTGACTTGGACTGCCAATGTTTTTCATCATTGTCACTGTCCAAGAATTCCATCCTTTTTGTTAACTATTAGGTCTAGCGCAAATGATTGATGTTCAAGAGTGTTCTTAATTCTATACCATTTCATTTAGATGAGACAGTCATACTAAATGCAAACTCATACATAATAAGTATAGAAAAATGAGAAATTACATGCTCGAATCTTGCATACATCAACATATCAAATATTCATATAGCAAAAATTATATGATTATTCTTGGATTCATATAAGGCTAGTTCATTATTGGAATTTCCATTTTTGGTGTACTGAAAGTTGATTTAGAACTCATTCAGATAATTTTTTTTGTTTTTTTTTACACAATACTTATCTTTATTATTATTGAATAAAATACTTATTTTTTTTAACCTTTTGCAAAATATTTTATATGTTTTATTAACTATTGTATAGTGAGAGTAGGTTAATATAGATGATTATAATCACTAAGTGTTTTTATTTTAGAATCTAATTTTGTGAGGTTGAGTTAAAATCTAATATGATGTTAGAACCTGAATCATATTTTAGATGTTTATTTTAGATTGAGTAAAAAAAAAAGTAAACTATTTTAGATTCATTGAACCACCTAAATCATATTTTAGATGTTTATTATTGAGTAATTCAACAATTTCAATAGTATTTACAAGAGGAGTTAAAAGATTCTCAAACAGCTCTATAATCATAATATACAGTTAAATTACTATATGATATCTTCAAAAAAAAAAATTACTATATGATATGAAATACTCAACACCTCCATATAGTTTAAAAACTTTGTAATAAGTAATTACAAATTGTTTTGTCAAAAATTAAACAAATATAAATTGTGGCCTCACGAGGTTTGCAAGGACAAATTATTTTGATTCCTATTTGTTCTAAACTTAGCTATTTGATATTAATTCATTTAAAAAAATGCTATATTTGATTAAAATTTAGGTGTGCCCAGATAAGTTGATCTGGCAAGCCAAGCCATTGTCATCCAACAAAAGTGACAACTACTTTCCCTCTTATTTTAATCACATCAACAATTACTTAATACTGAAACCAATGATTGATTGCATTCTTCAATTGTCAGTATAATATATCTCAGCATATATCCTTCATGTATTTTAATACCTACAAATTTTTTATACTTATCATTTCTCAGCCATGAACATGGATAATGCTTTAAAATTCTACCAGCGTATAGTCAATTTTTATTTTTATTTTGGTACAAAACGTATAGTCAAATTTATTATTCAACAATATCATAATCATCATATGCATAAAAGATAAACCCGCATCAATTTCGTAAGAACAAAGGGTTGGACCCAAAACGATAATCAATTGCAGAAAGAAGATTGATAAAATTCAAGAGCACCAAGATAAGATAATTGTAAAAAATAAAAACAGCACTACCATAAAATAAGAGTTTAATTGAAATGCACTATCAATGTATAATAACTTATGTCAACACGTTTCCGTGAGCTTAACTCAATTAGCAGAGACATTTCATAATATATGTAGGGGTTGGAGTTCAAACCTAAACACCATATTTCTCCAATTTGTGAGTTTCAGTCACTAGAATATTTGACAAAAAAACTTTACATCAACATTCAATAAAAGCTTATGATATTGTCACGTAAAAATATTCTATAAGTGCAATTTAAAAATAACCGTAAAAATATTCTATAAATATTTTTACAAATTGATATCAAGAAGAATCAAATATGAAACCTTAAAAGAGGAGCATACTCTCACATTCTAAGCCAATATCCACATGCCAATCTAAGTGGGTTAACCACATATATACTTGGACCTATTCGAATCTGTAATTTTTTCTCTTTTTAACATTTAATGTGTGTGATTTTACCGTTGCATCTTTAAAAGAAAATAAACAAAAGGGTGGCTCCAAAAAAGAAGGATTTAAGAGTCGTTGGGTCGGGTAGTAGCCGCATAGTGGTAGGGTCTTGCAAGCGAAATCAAGCTAATAAGGTCGGCAAAAAAAAACTATATAGTAAAATAATTAATGTCATTGTTCATAATACATGCGTATACAAACAAAAAACTAGTAATTTAAAAATTAATTTGATTGGCACATTTGATTCCTTAAATACCATAATTCTACTCATTCATCAATCCACACAAAAGTAGAGTACACTTCAATTAAATAACACACACCCACCACCTCAAACCAAATCTCTTGCTTGGCACAAACACAAACATGGGCAAAGATGTTGAGGTTCAAGAACAAGGTGCTGAATTTTCAGCTAAGGATTACCAAGATCCACCACCAGCACCTTTGTTTGATTTAGATGAGTTAACAAAGTGGTCTTTGTACAGAGCTGTCATAGCTGAATTTGTAGCAACTCTTCTCTTCCTTTACATCACTGTTTTGACCATTATTGGTTATAGTAGACAAAGTGATACCACTATTGAAGGTAACACTGAATGTGATGGTGTTGGTGTTTTGGGAATTGCTTGGGCTTTTGGTGGTATGATCTTCATCCTTGTTTACTGCACCGCCGGTATCTCTGGTAAGCTACCGATCTCTTTAGATTTCGTTGAATGTTGTTTAAGGTAGTTACAAGTTAGTTAGTTATTTAGTCGGAAAGTGTATGATATACACTATATAGTGACAACCTTAAACGATATTCAAACTAATTCTAACAATATTCATCTTTGATGTGTTAATTAACGATTTACCTTGATTTTTTTTGATTAATTTGGCTCATCTATAAGTTGTTCACTTTAGAGTAACTAACTACTTATCTCTAGTACTATTTTAAGAACAATTTTTTGTTTAATAACATGTGGTGGAATTTTAAGTTTCCCTTTTCCATGGTTATGTGTTTTTACATAGATTCTTTAGTAGAGTTTAATCGAGATTTACTATTAGTTTCGACATTCAATGAAAACTCATGATATTGTCCGTATTTATAACTACAATTTAAAATTGGCCAAAAAATATATACAATTTAGAAAAAATTGTAACATAATGTATTTCAATTGAAAGTCAGTGTAATCTGTTTCAACTGGAGATTTTTTGTTTTCACTCTTAACTTTTAGTACAACTCAAAAAGAAAATTAATTGTTAAAAAATATGCAATTGCAAACATTGGTTACATAAGTCAAAATTGGACTTATTCTCAAAACTTGTGTTGTGTATGTATATTTTTTCTTTTGAGGGGTTGTGCATGTGTATTTGTAAGTGAAATTAATTAATTGGTAATATTAAATAATTGTAGGAGGACACATTAATCCGGCTGTGACCTTTGGCCTATTTGTGGGACGCAAGGTGTCTTTAATAAGGGCATTCCTATACATAGTTGCACAATGTTTAGGAGCAATTTGTGGTGCTGGACTTGCAAAGGGGTTCCAAACATCATACTACAACAGGTACAAAGGAGGAGTTAACACTGTTTCTGATGGTTACAGCAAAGGCACTGCTTTAGGTGCTGAAATTATTGGTACCTTTGTTTTGGTCTACACTGTTTTCTCTGCTACTGATCCTAAGAGAAGTGCCAGGGATTCCCATGTTCCTGTAAGTATCAAATTAATCACTTTTTTTATGTTTAATAATTGTCTTAATTTAACTTGTGACTTAATGTTGTTTTGTTGAAGTTAATTAATTTTATTTGAAATCATTGACTAAATAGGTATTGGCACCACTTCCCATTGGATTTGCTGTGTTCATGGTTCACTTGGCTACCATCCCCGTTACCGGTACCGGCATTAACCCCGCCAGGAGTTTCGGACCCGCCGTTATCTTCAACAACGAGAAAGCCTGGGATGATCAGGTAAATTCAATTAAATATATTACATCGTGTTAGACGCACGCACTACTTTATATTGTAGAGAATTACGATCAAATGCAGTTGATTGATGCGATCACATTGTGGTCAGCATTAACATAAAAAACTATAATGTTGCTAACTATATTTTTCCACATATATACTAATAACAAAAATGCTAAATACTACTAATCAAAATTTTCTATTTAAAGGGTTAACATGTTTTTTTCTTTACACACTAATTTAGATTGTTATGATTAATTTTGTTGTTTGTTGTTTGTTGTTCAGTGGATTTATTGGGTTGGACCATTTATTGGTGCTGCTGTGGCTGCAATTTACCACCAATACATCCTTAGAGGATCAGCAATTAAAGCTCTTGGATCCTTCAGGAGCAATGCTTAATGAATGAAGATGTTTGGTTTCAATTATTATCTATGAGTTGTTGGTGTTGGTCCTTTTAAGAATAACAGTATCATATTGAGTAGTTGTCTACTGGCCCCTCATGGAGCTATGTCCTCTTGCTTTCAATCCCATGTTCGTAATGGCCCTATGTGTTTGGAATTTGGATTGGATAAAGAAGCCAAAATTACATGGGGTCCTCAAAATTGTAGATAAGCATGCTTATGTATTAAGGGTGTATTTTTATCCCTTCCTTTTTTTATTTTAGTTTATTTTTATTCAAGAACTTCTCATGTGTAATGTGTTCTCTTTAATTTATGTGATATGTTTCAATCTCAATGAAAATTTCCATTTTACTTGTTTCTTTAAGTGGTGTGTTTCAAATTAAATCATCTTATCATATGCTTCTAAAATTTGCCAATTAGTCATTTTCTGTTTCTAGAATTGACCTTAGCTTCAATAATTGAGCTTCCACATGTAATTATTTGTGGTCCTTTTTCACACATGATTATCCTTACTCCACCTTCCACTTTAATTAGTCTTCAATTAGTGTTTTATCTTACCCTAGAGGTCACACTCATTGAAGGTACATGAAATTTCACTCATACATGTGTCATAACCTCAAGGGATAAATAGTTGTAAAAAAAAAAAATCCTCAAGAGATAAATATGGACAGCTATTTATTTATGGAAAATGATAATCGATGCTCCTGGACACTGATTAAGGATACTAAAAAAAAAAAATTATATAGTAGTTATTTCATTGAAAATTGTATAATCAATCTATAAAAAGTCAAAAAAGTTTATTTTTTTGTAATAACTTTTTTTTCCGGTATCTTTAACCAATGTCCTAAAGGCACTGGTTACCATGACACTTTATTTATTAATAAATTTATGTTTGGATGCTTATCTGATCCAATAAACTATAATGAAAGAGGTTAGTATGATAATTAAATTATCATTGTGGTCATAATCTCCCTGCTTATAATATTTATTATCTACGACTTTTGTGGTGGTACGTAGTATATTGGACATACAATACACCTCTTATTTCCATGAGTTGGTATTGTATTAAATTAAACAACCAAGTGAGTAACCTAAATAAAAAGTAGCATGCTGAAAATATACTAGGTTAGCAATAAAATGCAATTCTGATGTTGATGGAAATTGTAGAAAATGAAGTCTGACTTACCTTGTCTCAATTTTTCTATGATTGAATTTAAAAAAGTTACGTCTATGTGAAGATAGAAAAGGGATAATTTAGAATAAACAGAGCACAATAAAATTATTTTCTCAGCCATATTTTCTCTTCTTAACCGATTCCGTGGCTGAGACAGATGAGTAAGAACATGCTGCATTATTTCTTTGGAATGAGTTCTACTATTTGTCACACTACACCATTTTAAGGATTAATCAACAGTTATTTTAGCAACGATTAAGAACCGTGCCCAAAACAAGGTTTTTGTTAGGCTTAAATACTCAGTTGGTCCCTTAAGTATTTATTTGGTATCCTTTGGTCTCTTAACTAAAAAAAAAAACGTTTGAATACTTTATTTTTATCTCCGTTACCTGTTTTGGTCCCTTTTAGTAAAAAAATTCAAAAAATAACATTAGGGTTTGTATTACTCATCTTCTTCCTTCTCCTTCCATCCTCTTTTTCATGATCTTCATCGTCAACAACACACCAACCCAGAAAAAAAATCTTTTTCATCATCTTCATCAAATCTATAAACATAATCAATTTCATAACTCAATCAATTACCAATTTTTTCATTCAAAAACGTCCCAAAATGTTCCAAATTGTTCTAGATCTTCTCTTCACCCATGTGACCTTCGTTCCTCTTCAAACCAATCGTTCAAGATCTCCTCTTTACCCAAATCGTTCTAGAACTTCAATTTCTCTTCACTCATTTGTTCAAGATCTCCTCTTCACCCAAATCGCTGTTGCAGATCTTCTGGAATAAAAATAATCTAGAAAACATTATCTTTCCCAAACCTTATAATCTAAAATCAACCCATTACACCTCCAAAACTCAATCTCGATCCTAAATGTATAGGTTCTCTTGAGAAGAAGATAAAAATAAAAACTTTGAAGAAAAGGGTTGAAGAGAAAGGGAAACTAGTGAAATAGAAAGGGGGAAGAATTTCCTTCATCTTCGATTTCTATGTTTTTCACTGGTGATGAATTTCGATTTTGCTGATGTTGGATTTCGATTTTATTGGTGATGATATGTGTTGTTTTTAGTAGATTTTATGTTTTTTTTTTTTTTGGATTTAATTGATGAACATGGCGAAGGTTTTGATGAAGAATATGATAAAAAAAAGGGCTTAAATGCTCTTTTGGTCCCTTAAGTATTTATTTGGTATCACTTTGGTCCCTTAACGTTTTCAGAGTCAATGCCAAAACGACACATGTACCACACTTAACGTTTTTTTTATTAAACCTAACGGAAGAGACAAAAAAGTGTAATGAAAATTAAATTAAAGTACTCAAACGATCTTTTTTTTTAGTTAAGGGACCAAAAAAATACCAAAAAAATACTTAAGGGACCAAAAGAACATTGAAGCCTTTATTTTAATAGAGTTATGATATATTGACATCTATATTGTGACAACTTTTCTAACAACCTATAAATACATACCCCTATGATATATTGACATGGTGTTTTAGAGTTTTTTGTTTCTTTTGCTTTTACAAAAATACTTCTATATACATAGGATTGTCAAAATAGTTGTTAAAAAATTATGCTCAAATATCATTTCTCTTTTTAATATGTTACGTGTGTAACTGGTAACAATGGAAATAATATTAACTAATCCTTTATTATAAAAGCTACATTTGCCAAGCTGGCATGTTAGCCCTAATTCATCCTCATTTTCTCTCCCTAACACGTAATTAATGTTAATTAACTCAGTCAACCACTCCATACATCTCAGCCGTAGATCTCATAACCTCATTTTCCTTTCATCTCAGCTGTATTAAATTGTCAATAATATCATTTAATTCTTTAAACATATCTGTTTTGATATAATTAAACGCTATTAAAAGCAGACAAAGGATAATTAAATGATATTATTTGTTAGTTTTCCTTAAATGCATACATGTTGACTTGCCTTTTATGTGTTTACTCGATCATTATTGGCAGCCTATTTTTAGGCATGTCAGGCGCACCAACATTTATGACATAGAGGGAATTGAAAGTCTGTTTTGATTTATGGCTGAAATCATGCATCTCTATAGTCTTGAA
>Ga0228710_1004126_pt1 | contig 22933 bp, 24 predicted proteins | sample MedpolnodulmetaG_FD_177995 | JGI IMG/M metagenome (GOLD analysis project Ga0228710, IMG submission 177995) | Root nodule microbial communities from Medicago polymorpha collected in Santa Monica, California, United States - pink nodules | ecosystem: Host-associated > Plants > Roots > Nodule...
ATCAAATCCAGGGTGCTTACATAAGTGGAAAGTTTTACTTAAAAAGCATTTGAATGTGAAACTGATAATTTGGACTTTTTTTACAACGATAAATTTTTGACAGAATTAACAAAGTTAAATAACCACAGCAATAAGACTAAGACATTGCCACCATTTGATTCTGATTCATGGTTGCACCATGGTTCCTCCTCACTCTTGTTCTCCTTTTCACTCTTCTTTTAGGCTGACCACCAAATATCATCACAAGCCATCTAGGCTTTCCAATTAAAAACATACAATATCCGATGCCTATTCCAATCACAAATCCACATCCATATCCAATTGCCACCGGTTTCCATCCAAATCCAAATTTCCCGTCGCTCCAAAAGCTGTTGTTAAGTGAAGGTGGAGAATGTTGTTCAGGTCCGCACTTCTTTGACAAGGGAAATCCACATAACCCCAAGTTTCCTACATATGAATCATTTGAAAATGTCTCGAACTGTTTTCCTCGAGGTATTTCTCCCACCAGATGGTTATTGGAAAGGTCTAAAACTTCAAGAAAGCCCAAATTGGTTAATTTTGTTGGAATCACATCAGTGAGCATATTTGATGAGAGATCCAGCCATTCCAAGTTTGTCAAGTTTCCCATGAATTCGGGAATAGGACCAATGAGTCTGTTATGGGAAAGGTTAAGTCCTATGAGTGCTTGAAGCTCACCAATAACATTTGGAATTTCTCCTTCAAATTTGTTTCTTGACAAATCAATAATTACTAGTTAGGTTTGTAAGGTTGAAAATGGATTTTTGAATATTGCCTTGTAGCTTGTTACCAGATAGATACAGCGTATCTAACGAATACGATGAGATTGCACTGATATGTCCTGTAAGTCGATTGTTTGATAGTTCTAGATGTTCCAAAGAAGGCAAAGATAACAAGGAGGAAGGAATTGTTCCGTTTAGAAAGTTATCATTTAAACTCAAATAAGTTAGCTTTTGAAACCCTGTGATTTTGTTGCCAAGGGGACCTTCTAATTTGTTATGCGAACAATCTAATGTAACAAGTTGAGTCAAGTTAAATAATGAAAACGGAATTTGTCCTTCTAATTTGTTTGAAGCTAGATCGAGTTCTTGCAGTTTGATCATCCCACTAAACACATCTGGTATTTGACCGCTAAATGAATTGGATGAAAGATCCACGTGAATGAGACGTTGAAGGTTTGAAAACGAGGAGGGGATTGAACCATTAAGATGGTTTTGTGAGAGACTTATGGAATTAAGATGTGTGAAGTTAGAAAAGGACAGAGGAATTGGCCCTTGGAATCCACAGTATGAGAGATCTAAGGTAGTGAGAAAAGCATTGCAACTCAATTCAGGAAAATCACCTTGAAGGTAGGAATTATCTGACATGTCTAGCTCTTGAACACTTGGCAAACAAAGAGCATTCTTTTTTAATTTTCCACTTAATTCTGTTGATTTAAGATTAAGAGTAACCAAATAGGAAGATTTATTGAAGAGAAAATTTATGGAGTTTACTCTTATTGAAGACATGTTTGTTTGATCTAAAAATAGCTCCCTCAAATTTATGGAGTTTACTCTTGCTAAGGAATGCAAGGTAAATATTTATAGCTAGCTAAATTGAAAATACACTATTTTCTAAAACAAAATTCAGTTTTGCTTGGTGAGCATTGTTATTTCCATTCAATATAATAATTGTTTGACATTTCTATTGGAAATACAATAATATAATTGAAAATACAATATTGTATACGTGTAGACTGCTCTAGAATTCAATTAAGGTATAATGTATCTCATTTCACACTTTAAAAATTCGTATTTAAACATATTTTGTTAAAAATTTCTAAATTTTTGTAGCTGATCTCATCTAATAAATTACAGATATAGTGGACGAGTGGTCATTTTCTTTCATAATTTCTAAATTTTTGTAGCTAATCTCATCTAATTTCTAAAAATTTCTCCTTCAGTTGAACCAAATTAGTCACTTGTCTCTTTTTTATTTTTGGACAAGTAGTCATTTTCTTTTTATTTGTCATTCTAACAAGCATCACTCATTTTCTAGTCCATCCATTACATTATGATGATTGTTCCAACTCTTTTCACATTACATTGTTTTTTTTTAACTGATATTATCTGCATGCAATATTACAAAGACTAATCTCTTGAACTAAACAGAATCAAAACACTATAACGACTTTTCCAAATCTTTGAACATGACATTGGCTAAAAAGTTGTGGTTGTACGTGTACAATGACTTTAAAGTCATTGTTATGGTATTGATTGGTTTGATTTTTTCCTAGCTAATTAGTTTGATTTTTCAACCCAAGATTCCTTCTATTTCATATCTTTACTAAATTGCATATGATTTATAAATTTATTATAAGAGTGAAGTCAAATTTTAGTCTCGAAATAAATCAAAACAAACTCAATATACTCCCTAAAAATAATAATCAATTTTTCGTTTCACAAAAACAAAATTTAGCTAGAAATGAAATGTCTCCTTATTTATATATCTATTTCAACGGTAAAGAATGCTCGATAATGCGATAAAATTAGGTTACTTTCCTTCTCGTGGTTGAAGGCGAAATTTGTTCATTTTTCCCTTCAATTACCATGGTTAGTGGCTTAATCCCCTCGCAATGTTGGGTGGTGGCTAGTTGTTATTTCTTTCGCTGTTTTTTGTCGTTTTTGTCCATTTTCTATTTTGTAAATATTGTTTAGACTATTATGTTCTTTCTTGGCACACCTTGTGTTAGGAAGAACATTTTGATTTGATAATATATTCCATTTTATCTTCTTAAAAAAAACAAAAAAAACCTCTCAAACTAGATTTTATCTACCCAAAGACAAATTGCAAGATTGAATTATATCTTATTTATGAATGTTGTTGAAATCTAAATCTAACTCTTTTTTTTTAGGGAAAATCTAGCTCATCTTTATAAAACCAACTTGTGCGGTAAGGATTGCCTTCACTTAAAAATACTTGGTTGAGGTTTGATGTAATATATGTACAGATACATCCTAAATTTTAGTTATTTTGGTCAAGATTTATTTATTTATTTATGCATCTGAATGTATATGTGTGGACTGATCATGAATTCAATGAAGGTATAATATAATTATAACATATAAACATTATTGTCCTAATATATAACATTATTTTCATTATCTTAACATATAACATCGTTTAAATGATTAACAAAAACTATTAAGAAAAACATAAAAGAACGATTAACAAAGGGCAGAGGCATAGTGGTACTCTTTCACGATAATCCGTTGGAAGGAAATGACAATAAGGGTGTGTTTAGATTGAGAGCGTAGGAGGAGAGGGCTTATTTTACTTTTTTAAATTGCGGACTTTGTAAAATAATTTTTAGAAAATTGAATTAACAACATAATAAATGATCATATAATACTTCAAAAACACTTAATTTATTTATAAAAAAAAACATTTTACATTGTTCGTAATTTAAAAAATAAATGTGGACTCTTCCCTCCCTTCCCCTCCTAAACTCTCGATCCAAACACACCCTAAGATGCATTGTGTTCAAGACCACCATGCAAAACATTATTGCGAATTTGGGATAAAATAAAAAAAAAAAATAGTGATACTCCAAGGTTTTGGTTGTACTTGTACGTCCAAAATTAAAAATCTAAAAGAAAATAACAAGAAAGTTAGAGGAGCAAATACGCTAAGACTTAAGCAAGGCAATGAGGTGAGAACTATGCATAAATTCATGGAATTATTGGTGTTGACCTTGACTGTGGTTGATATTCGAGTGTGAAGAAAGGTGCTTCTATGACACCTATGAATTTATTATTAACTTCATTGTCTTAACATAGAACATCATTTTCTTTAAATAAAAACATCATTTATAATTTAAACCATTTTAAAAATAAATAACCATAACAAAACTAATAATCATAAAATGCTTTTCTAATTTTATATAAATTTGAAAATTAAAGAATTATAAGTGTCGTGTCCTGTGTATGTGCTTGGTATCAAAGTTACTAGCTATGAACTATGATGTTACATATCAGCAAATTCCTCTGCCTCTGCATTCTCTAATATGTTAAAAGGAAAATGGTGATAACTATATAATATCTATGCTGACTTTATGTTATAAGAGCTCGTGGTTGAGGGAAAAATGAGGAAAGAGAGGATCTCTTATAATCACACAATCGAAATTCATATTGAAAAAATATGGAGAGAAATATGATACAAGATGTGTGTATATATAGTATATAGAAATATGGAGAGAAATATGGAGAGAAATATGATACTAGTGTTTTTTGACAAAAGTAAACAACTAGTGTTGTTTCCTCGTTTTTTTAAGGATGCTTATTCTTTGTATAAATGTAAACCTTGTAATATCAAAGAATTCAAGCATTAAACATAGCTCTCTTTATACAATAGATATATAACCAAATGAGTGCATCAATTTTTTTTTCTTACTATGATATCGATATGAAGTATTCATCGCTTTTTAAGAGCGATTAATCTCTCCTTTAAAAAAAAAGTGACTAATCTTTGTCAATAAATCATGTGGGTCACACCAATTAGGTTCTACTCTTTCAACCAATTTTTTTTTAAACACAAGAGCAGCGATCGAAGTTAACAAATTATCTTTATTCACTATCGATTACGATTTTTAATCATTTTCATGATTGCATAATAGTGTATATAAAAATAAAGTGAGTAGCGTACATAGTATAATTCGTAGGTAAAATTAGAGAAAAAAATAAATTAATAGTATTTTATAATAAAAAATAATATTTAATTTAAATTCTTTTCATTTTGTAGCACGATATTGAAGTAGAAATAACAATCACAAGAAAAGTTTGAATTGTGAACCATTTTAATATTAGTCTATATTTATGATGATGATTCTCAAGTTGAAACTTGAAAAAAATAAAACTTAACTAGTTTATAACGTTCTCAAGTGTTAGTATAAGAATTAACAAAATATGATGATGGTATATGTGAAATGAATTCAAACTTAAATACTGGTTCACCCATTGTGGGTGACTCCTGTTTTCGCCCTTGGTGAGATTTTTTCACTATGATACTTGAAAAACCGTCACAACTACGGCACCTAGTCTTCTATAGCCTCAACACTCAACAGACTTGCAAACTTGGGAGAGAAGGCACCTTGTGAGAGAGAGAAATGGAGAGTGGTATAATAGATTTGATATTAAAGTACTTTTTTTTTTTTTAACATTGAATCTCAAATTTCATATTTTATAACTTTTATTACTAGAAATTTAAATTTAAATTTAAATGGGATCAAACTTATTCTCATCAAGGCAAATTCCTTGATCCATCCAATTTACCATTATTTATGAGAATGATTTGGATCGAGCAGAATCTCTATTGTTTTAGATCCTATTCTTTCATACGACCAAATTAAATAGACTTGCATAAATCATCAACAAAACTCTTTGAAAACTTTTTCAGATGGAAAAATTATCATCATAATCATAATTCTTGTGGATCTTAGATCATTTTTTTTCTATTACTCGAAATGAGAGTATAAGAATCTAGAAAACATACACATAAAAGACTTTTAAGTCTAAGAAACAAGGATTTTGTTATTCCAAACTAGCAAACTGATATGGAAAACGTTTTTTTTTCTGCATTGAAGCAACTTCTGTTACTAATTAAGACAATTTTATGACTTTTTCTACTGACACCCCATAAACTTCCGGTTACACTCTGATTAGACAAAAATACCCTTGATTCTTTTTCATACGTGAAATGGATTCACGTACCTACTCCCTTCGGTCTCATATATAAGAAAAGATTCTATTTCTAGATTCATTGAACAATTGATGTATCTGGTCTACATTATAAAACAAATACATTAATTATTCAATGAACCTAAAAAAAGAATATTTTCTTATATATGAGACCGGAGGGAGTACATGTTAATTCAATTAGCGTATGCTTAAATTAGATCAAAATCTCCGATTCACGTGCATACAATACATATGAATTCACGTAAACCTACAGTTTACATATACCTCCAAAATACTTACACCATTAGATTCACATACACCATAGAATTCAATTCCACCACATCAATCAAGTAAATTAATCAAATCACATGGTTAAGAAGGAAATGAAAAGAAATGTAGATTTAAGGGAGGCATGCTGTCAAGGAAAAATGTGTTGTTGCAAGATGATAGAATCACAAATTTGGGTGAATGGTCATTGATATTGACTCAGTCCACTGTGGAATTTGAGTTTTGTTCTGATCTTAATACTACCTTGTTTTTGAAGCGTGTTATTCAAGATGAGAATCCTGATTTTATAATCTGAGGGTGAAACATCTTTTGATTTGAATAATCTAAATCGACTACTACATGACGGTATGTGCGAAAACCAACTTGCCGGCTACCTGTTTGGCTCCTCAGTCCTCACAATGGAACCCAAAGTTAGGTATGTCTTCTGGCTTGCCACCTGGACGAAAAAAGTAAGTGGTCAGAGGTTCAACATATTCATCAAATAGAGCACAAAAATGTGAGTGAGAAATATTGCTATTAACTCTGCACACTGGAAATCACAAGAGATTTGTCAGACTTTGCAATTTCACTCTTCAAATATTCAATAACACGATGAAGCTTGAAATCTAAGGTTTATCATAGGTGGTCAAGTCCATCCACAAAAACAGATATAAGGATGAACTTATGTCAAGTTTAACGAGTCTTGAGAAAACATAAGATGCTTTGTTGAAGTTGCATATAAAACCTGCAAATTTAGACATGGCTAAGCATGCTAGAACAAAATCACCACAAAGACATACATGTTTCCTTAATCATCACATATGTGATATATGCAATATTAATTAAATCAAACAATATTTTTTGTAAACCAGATAAGTCGTTCCATAGGAAAAATTAAATAAGAGCAAAGAAACACTTGAGATCCTGAACCAATGCATGGATCACCTCCACGCGAGTCATCCACAATCTCTGTATAGTGCTGTTCTTTTGGAACTGGATCAAGTGCACTGAAATACAAGATTTCAACCATATCCACATCACACCATACTCCACCAGGCCCCTGAAGAAAATTGCCACTGGTTTGAAATCCAGGATGCAATATCTCGACATGGATCTTATTCCTACCGGTGGAAAGGATATGCAAGGCATAACTGAATTCGACCACGACATTTGATTAGATTCCAGTATGCATATTCTAACCAAGATGCTATTCCTACTGATGGAAAAGATATACAATACACAACTGAATTCTGGTCAAATGGCAAAAATAAAGTCGATGAGCTAACAGATGATCAAGAGAAGCCAACAAAGTCCTCAATTACAACAGTTATTGAGAAAAAGAACTATGCCATTTATGATTTTACTTCTAAGACTAAAATGAATGATTCTCTCGAAAGGCTTAGAAGCCGATCAAATATCAGATGAGCCAGACTCCATAATCTATGGCATAATAGACAACAGAAACTCAGTGGAAATCGACAGCACACCTACTCCCAGTGAGGAACTTATTATTATTGATGATGATGATGATGATAATGAAGTTGACATACGAGGCAGAACTGGGTTCAACCAGCAGGAGGGGATAAATGCTAAAAAGGAATTCGTTGAGCCAAAAGACGATCAAGAGAAGCAAATCGAGTCCTCAAATACCACAGTTAAGTGAAATGAACAATCAGGTGGAGGTTGATACATTTGGACAGATTTTCAGGACTGAAACAGTTCCCTCTAAAGGCTTATGTAAGTTCAATCATTTTGAATATAAAGTCTCACATGAATTTCAATCAATAGTAAAGAATTTAAAGTAAAGATTGTTAATAGCACTAGTCATTCCATAAATTAAATGTGATTTGCTTGCTTCAACTGGGAAGGCTGCTATGAGGGAATTCACATGGGTACTTCCAGAAGTCATTCCCTTATCATCGGTCAACATAACGGAACACATTGTATTTTTGCGATCATGACTATCATCACCAACAATACATGATCCAGGTAAAGAAAGTATCTGAAATTCTCCCTACATATAGAAAGTTGCAATAAACAACTAAATAAACGCGCAAGCACACAAATTACAAGACATGAGAGAAAAATTTAAGAGCTTTGCATATATAATATTATAAGATAATTATATAAACCGTTTGTACATATGTAACGGCCCCAACATATTTTCTCTGTTCCTTTATATTCTATACTTTTGTACCCATTAGAAACATAACTCTCTACAAGACACAAACTGTGTAAACAAATACCTCAGCTCCCATGCATCACATCACACACCGATCCAAGAAATGTATTTCCTCTGTTGAACAAGATTGGTGTCTCAGACTTCTTCCTTGCTTAACTAATGTATAAAATCTATGTTATTATTCAGCCGGCCCACTGTCTGTGGCCGCCACACCTCGGTTTATGCACATTCATCATGTGTCTTCGTATCCCCTCTCCACTGTGTGTTCGCATCCTCCATCGTGACTCGCGTCATCACCATTCGCTGCCTCTGTTCATTGTGCAAATTGGGCAATTTTCGGTCTTTAACCATTTGTTGCCTCCGTTCATTGTGCAAATCGGGCAATTTTCAGTCTTTACTCTTTAATAGATGAACCCTGTTTGTTGCCTCTAATGAACATGTTATGTCTTTACATGCTAAAGAAAGGTCATTGATTGTATATCTCTTGCAGAATGTGAGGATTCTTAACATCCTTCTCAATAACTTATTTAAATGCTGCTCTAAAGCCATACTGGAAGATGAAACATTGTTTCTTTAGGTCCACGCAAAGATCCATGGTATTCTATTGCACTCAGTGTCTCAATGTTCCCCAAATGTCCACGCAAACCTTAATTTTTATTCTATACTTTTAATTTACGTTCTGTTTCAATAAAGTTGTGTGTGAATTAATGTGATTAGGATTCTTGTTTAGATTATAGAAGTAGCGATAAGAACAAATAAAAAAAAAAAAAGAAGGTTGCATAAACATAATGAACAGACTCGGAGAGATTAAATACATAAAACATCATTAAGCATATACATATTTTCACATCGTTAAACAATCAACTTTCACATCATTTAATAATCACAAAAGAACATTTATCACTTCTCAACAAGATCAATTATCAATTAAGAAATTCACAACTTATCAATGGAACACTCTTATGTACGCAATGCTCCTAGGCTCGACCAAATATGCATGTGATACCAAAGGTATTCATTGTGAAATATTTTGGATATCAGAGATATGTTACTTATTTATCCCCCATCGTTAAATAGACTCAACCATGAATGTATGAATGAATGTCAAATATGTCATCATTCATGCATCGTTAAATAATACATTAATTACACATCATTTAATATCTTGTAAATTGACACGACACGCATGTCATATTTAATTTAATAATAATAATAACACCAAAATCTAAGGAAATAACCATATACCAAAGATCTAATAATAAAATGATAAATAATTCTACTGACATGTTGGTACGTGATTTCGACAACCAACTCTTAGTTCATGGACACCGAAAATTTGTGAATCAATTTCAATTTAATTTTAAAGCCTAAGATCATCTTTAGCAATTGAATTCATTAATTCAAACTTCAAAGTATCCGATCATGTGCTATCCATTATTATTATTATTCAAAAGGGAGTATTTTCTATCGATACATAAACTAACACCAGAATTGCATGCTCTGTCAATATAGACCAAATTTCATGTTTTAGCCTGAGGAGAACTATCCAAAACACAATGTAAATGGCCAATACACAGTCAAGTGTGTTCTATAGACACGCTTGACCGAAATAATTTTTCTTGATATAAAATGTCAAGAAAAAGATATTTCAATCAAGCGTGTCTTGTGTGTGGCCATGAGAGTCCCTAACTAGAGCAGCATAAGTTTACTGCTTCTACTCTATGCATGCAATCTCTGCAAGTAACCAACAATCGAGTTATGTTTAAATTAGAATATTCTTAAAAATTACTATCAGAAATATATTCAAAACTTTTACAAAATTCATAAAATATTTGTAAGAAAAACCATGAGATGCTCATTGGCAAATGGCAATATCCCAATGTAAGAAGTATAGCATCCACTGCTAAAGTCGTAGAATTATTCAAAACTGAAATATCATCTATAAAAATGCAGCATGACATGGCATGGAAATTAAATTCTGGTCCTCCTTCCTAAAATCGACTAAAAGAAAAGGAAACAACTGTCTTTTGGTTGAATAAAAATATTTAAGTAGCATTTAACCTTATACTGAACTAGTGTCTTTTCTATTCACAATTTCACCTTTTGGTAACTCAGCCTCCAGTACTCTATTAGTTTACAAAAGGTGAAATTACTAGAGCAAGTTTGCAAGTTATCTGAACCGCATTTATAAGCTCAACTGTCAGTACTATACTCCTTTCGGAACGAGATATAATCAAAAATAATAATTGAAAAAGTTGATATGTGAGCTAAATTTTTAACAACCTACATTGACCTTTCAACTACCACTTTTGCCTATACTTTATTCCAGAGTATTTTCTAACGATACATAAACTAACACCAGAATTGCATACTCCGTCAACATTGTCCAAATTTCATGTTTTAGCCCGAGGAGGACCATCCAAAACACAATGTAAATGGCCAATACACAGTCAAGTTTGTCCTATAGGTACGGGTACAGTACACAATACGATACAGGTACTGTAATACGGCAAATTTAAAATAAATAAAAAAATGAAGGTACGGGCACGTTGATATAAAATGTCAAGATTTCAGTCAAGCGTGTCTTGTGTGTGGCTATGAGAGTCCCTAACTAGAGCAGCATAAGTTTACTACTTTTACTCTACGCATGCAATCTCTGCAAGTAACTAACAATCGAGTTATGTTTAAATTAGAATATTACTTAAACTACTATCAGAAATATATTCACCGTATACTTTTACAAAATTCATAAAATATTTGTAAGAAAAACCATGAGATGATCATTGGCAATATCCTAATGTTGAAAGTTTAACATCCACTGCTAAAGTCGAGGAATTATTCAAAACTAAGGTATCATCTATGAAAATGCAGCATGTCATGGAAATTAAATTTTTGTCCTCCTTCCTTAAATCAACTAAAAGAAAAGGAAACAACCATGTCTTTTGGAATCATTTCCTGAATCAATGTACAACCTATAAGACAAAACTAGCCAAGAACTTTCAGTTTTACTAAAATTTGGACCATTAATCTCAACCTGCCCTGATCATTTGCTGCAGTTGTTGTTGTCGTCGTCGTGGGATTCATGTTCCCATCTGCAGCTGGTGTTCAATTGATAATCCATTAACCAAGAGATAAAGATTGTTAATTCAAAGTAAATCACATTAATAAAACAGATGATTTTAACACTATTTATTACTGATAGAAAAATAATGAACGTTCAATCATTTTGACTACAAAGTCTCAAGTAACAGAAGACATTACATTTTTGCGATGAAGAAGCTCGTCATCACCAATAACTAGACCTGATGCATATAAAGGAAGCCTCTCAAATTCTCCCTGCATATAAAAAGTTTAAATTAACAAATGTATACCATATAAGATGCAAAATTTAATTAAATTTGAACCTTCGATTACCTGGTGCACGTAAGAACCCTTCGGAGTAATTGTTTCAGAATGTCCTTCTTTTATTTTCTTGGATGGCGTTTCATCAGAAACTGTTTCAAATGGTCCTTCTTTTCTTTTCTTTGATGAAGTTTCAGCATCATCTTTCTGATCAGTCGTGGAACCGGTCATCTTTGTCGCTGCCTTGTTCTTATAACCCTTCTTCTTTACAGACATTATGACTCCAACAGCCACAGTTTGACGCATGTCTCTGACAGCAAAACGACCAAGGGAAGGATATTCATTGATACCCTCCACCACCATAGGCTTCATAGGAATCATCTTAACAATTCCTGCATCACCATTCTTCAAGGACTTTGGTTTTTTCTCTAATTCCGCCCCAGTTTCTCTATTGAACTTTGTAACCAGCTAAGCAAATTTGACAGAAACGTGTGAAGTGTGGCAGTCGAGGATAGGAGTATATCCTTTCGTAATCACCGACGGGTGATTAATGATTATAACGCGAGATGTAAATTTAGCAGCCTCCATGGCTGGTTCATCCTTGGAGTTTGAGGCAACATAGCCTCGCATGAGATTCTTATCAGACAATTTCTTGTTCGTAAGGCTAAATCCCACAATATCACCAGGAAGGGCCTCACTAATATTTTCATGAAACTTCTGAATAGACTTAACCCCAGATTGCAGCTTAGTAGGGGCAAAAGTAAGTACCATTCCGGGCTTTAATACCCCAGTCTCAACACGTCCCACAGGTACAGTTCCAATACCTCCAATCTTGTAGACATGCTGAAGGGGTAGTCGCAGAGGCTTGCCTTCAGACCTCTTAGGCTCACTGATTTGGTCAATAGCTTCAAGAAGGGTAGGACCATCATACCAGTCAAGCTTAGTAGAGCGCTCAATGATGTTATCACCCTTAAAACCAGAGATTGGAACAAATGGAATATCATCAGTGTTATAACCAATCCTCGTCAAAGCGGGTGAAACTCCCTTCACAATTACATCATATCTGTCCTTAGAGTATTTCGGTGTAGTGGCATCCATCTGTGAAGATAGATGTTAATAATTATTACTTATATAAATGAATTATAAAAATAATCAGAGGCTGAAAATGTCAATACCTTGTTGCAGCAGCAGATCATTTGCCTCACACCAAGAGTGTACGCAAGTAGAGCATGTTCCCAGGTCTGACCATCCTTAGACCAACCAGCTCGCAAACCGAGAGCAGTGGAATTGATGACTAGAACAGCACAGTCAGCTTGGGAGGTCCCGGTGATCATGTTCTTAATGAAATCCCTGTGTCCGGGGGCATCAATGAGGGTGCAACAGTACTTGGTTGTCTCAAACTTGCACATAGAAATGTCAATTGTGATACCTCTTTCACGCTCAGCCTTGAGCTTGTCAAGCACCCAAGCATACTTGAATGAACGCATCTTCATCTCAGCAGCTTCTTTCCCAAGTGCCTCAATGACACTCTTTTGAATACCTCCAAGCTTGTAAAGCAAATGACCGGCAGTAGTTGACTTCCCAGAATTGACATGACCGATAAAGACAATGTTGATATTAGGCTTTGAGTTAACCATCACTACTTCTGTCAATTAAACACAAAAAACACGACATAAGTAAAATAAAAAATGTCAGTATTAAAGGCTTAAGTGCAATTTTGGTCCCTTGATTTTTAAATCCGCAATTTTAGACCCTCAATTTTTCTAATTTTTGAAATTGAATACAAGATTTCAAATGACGCTAATGTGGCACAATTTTTTTCACAAATAGAAATGGCGAAGTCTGCGCTGAGATGAGATTTCCAGAAAAGCTAAAAACTATGAACCCTAAATTTTGACACCAAATTATGATAACATAATAAACAAGAACGGCTAAACTATTACATTACATAAACAACACAAACACCATAAAATTAAATAAGTTGTATTTCCAATCGAAAAGAAAAAGCAGAATTCGGAAGAGAAAGAGGAATCTGCGCTGAAACCCTAGAATTCGAAAGGAAGAGAAAGAGGATTTTGCGAAGCACAAACCCTAGGACTCGGAGGGAAGAGAAAGACGATTTCGCGATAATTTGGTGTGGTTTGGAATAAGCAAGGTGTTATGCGTTTTATATTTGGTGTTAGTTTTTCTAATTCATTTCTCTTGTGTTTGGATTTTGCTATCAATTTAATAAATACTCCAAAAATATCAAAATACCTCTAATGATAATTATAATATTTTATATAGTAGATTATAGGTGAGTCATGGTTGTTAATATGATTGTATATTTTATTTTAAATATTTTAATTTTAATAAGAGCAACAATTAATAAAGAATTAGGAAAAAGTGCAATCAGCTCTGAGTTTGTCTTCTCTGCTTGGCAGTGCCACATTGAGTATCCTCAATTCGCCTCACCATATGCTAAAGTGGAAAGAACAGTGGTATGGGTATGCTTCCCTGGCTTAAACTTAGTTTACTACGATGAAAGCTTTCTCTTGGCCATGACTTCAATAATTGGTCGGCCAATCAAAGTGGACACAAACACTCTTAAGGTTGAAAGAGAAAGTTTGCAAGGTTTTGCGTCGAGGTTGATCTTACAGTACCAGTCGTGGGAAAAATTTGGGTGAAGGGTCATTGATATTGACTCAGTCCACTATGGAATTTGAGTTTTGTTCTGATCTTAATACTACCTTGTTTTTGATGGATGAAGTGAAATTATTATTAATAACGGTTGCGTTATTAGTCATTTTTATAAATGCTCAGATGAGATTTGAATCATATCCCCTGAGATTACTATTAATAAAACTAGCGTCCGTACCCGTCTGTCTGCTCTTCCTACTGCGCTAATGCATGTATATATTTTTCTATGTTTCTTCGTTTACAATATGCTTCATAGTTGAACATTTTATTAAGTTATGCTTCATACTTAGACATTTTATTAAGCTATATTAATATATTAATTTAAATCAATGAACAGAACACAAAAACATATCATGAACTAATTGATAGCATAAAGAGGAAATAGAGACCAATGATATACAGAAATGAATAATAATATTTCCAAAGTTTACCCTTTTTCATACTACCAAAAACTCTAAATATCTACATTTTTTTCTCTATAAGGATGGACCATATAACCTTCTCTTGAAGCTTCTTTATTTGATCCATGTAATAATTTTCAATGCTATGTTTTTGCAGAGAAACCTTTTGTTGCATGACGTTAGATATATATACTTCTTTTGCAGGTGGTTTCAAATCCTCCAATATCTTCAATCCTCCTCTTTCTTAGTTGTCATCAAAGAAATTTAAAATGTGGCTGCAAGTGTTGTAGCCAACTCCAGTCATAGTCTACTTAAACACAGACTTAAAACAATCCATTTATGAATGGCCAACCACACTTTATTCAAGTCACTTAAAACAAAAATCAACTAAAAATAACATAGTCTTTAATCAAAGGGAGCACATGGCATGACTATGAATATTTTTCCTATACACAAAAATTGGCATAATAATGCCAATTATTTTATTTTAAAAAATGTGATAATATTCGTCGTGGTTGTTGACATCCCCTCTCTTTTTCCCCAATTTTACTACACCCTGACATTAAATTAGAAGTTGAACATATGCTATTCCTCTCTCACTCTCCCAATTAAAAGTTAAATTAGAAGTTAAACATATGTGTATATCTATAACCTCATCTTTATTCTATTATACACAAAATTCAATAATCATGCCTAGATTTGTGATTTTAATCTTTTGATGTCAGACATACGAAGAACATGAAATAAAGTCCATTGCACATATATTTTAAACCAAAATCAAGATCAATCAACAAATTCTTAAAATATTAAAATGAAGCAATAAAACAAAAACATGAGCACATTGTTGAAATTATTGAAGGGTTTTCTCACCTTCTTTCCACAACCATGTCCTCAAAGTATAACCCTTCTCTCTGAATGTGTAGAGAAAATAATTATAAACAAAAATAAGAGGGAAGTGATATGTTTGCTTTTTGAGTGTGGTTGTAACAAAGGGATATCAACTCAGAGAGAAGTATCATAAGACCACTATAGATAAAAGCCACAAAAAGGGTATACCAAGTTTCCATATACAAAATATAAAATACACGAAATTGTTAGAGTTCAAAACAATGTTTATGTCAAAGATAAAAAAAATGAAAAAAAAACTAATTGAAATTGAAGTCACTAAATCACAAAGCATAAGCAACGTATACAAAAACTCATAGCAACCAAAACATTTAGAAACATCTATTTGAAAATCAGCCCAACAACCTGACAAATGTTGGACATGATTGATAAGCAAGATATAAAACACCCAATTCTTATACAATGTGAAATTAGTTATTGAAATAACAAACAAAAAATGAAGAAAAATATTATAAAAGAAACCTGCCTACTCCATGGTACATGTCAACTGCTATTGTACTGTTTGTTGGCCTCGCGCCCGCCTAATGCACTGTTTCCATCACAACCTTTACTCTCTTTTTCCATTTGATTTTTCTTTTTTCTATTGCTAATGAATGGAGCAAATAAACAAATGAAATAACAAAGAGAAACCACTAATCTTTTCCATATACACATAAGTATCGTGCTCTTTGCCCTCAAAGATGTGCATGTTTTCTAAAATGACACTTTTTGTTCAAAAAAGATAAGTTTAAAAGTTAAAATCATGATTTGAAAATACAACAGAAGAATTAAAAGAAAAAATGGAGAAATTATGACTTTACATATTGTCCTTGAGCCAGAGACAAATAGCTTGATGTTTTATAAGCTAGGTCGAAAATAGTATTAGATATAGAATCAGAATGGCAAAGACTACCAGGAAGCTGAAGATCACAAAATGGAAAAGGCTTTTTGCCCTTTTTTCTTTTCTCCACTAACAATTGAATTCAACAATAAATAACATAACATGATATAGCAGGATTTGAAGAAATCTAACTAAACAAATAAATATATAAAAGATGTTATAAACCGAATTGTACCATAAGTGTCAATAGCTTTTCAGAGGAAAGAGCATGCACAACCATAGTCTCAGCGACATCAATAAATCATGTGTAATTCCTTCAGAGGAAAAAACTTGACAAAATTCAGTATCATAAATCGTATCTAGCCCAAGCATAAAAACCATAATTTTTACCCGTCAATTGTCAAATATGTTCCCGTGATGGATACTTTCATAAGATAATGGAGGTAACTTGTTATGAAAAAAAAGGAACAAACAAAAATTGTAAACCTGTAAAGTAAAAAAAACTTCATTCATCTCTGTCTCTCTCTTATGGATGGTTTCTGCAATGTCTCCCTATTTCTGGAATTTTGAGTCAGAGTTTTTTTCATCAATTGATTTTTTTAGATGATCAAATGGTATTTTTTTATTGGAAAAAAATAGGAGTAAAAGATGATATGAGAGAAGTTACTTATGATTTTTGTTAACGTGAATTGAAATCAAAATTCTGAATATGGAGGATCTCTCAATCCGTATGCATCTTCCCAAGTTCCCAATTTCCCATATACTAATTAATAAGCAAACTTGATTATGGAACAAACGAATCAATTTAATTCAATGCAAGTAAGAGTCAGACAAAAGTAATTTGTTCTTTCGGAAAAGTTATAATTCGGTGCTTGCACACTATTCATCCACCAAAACACGGCACATCTGCAATAACTTTCGACGAGTAGATAGTTGAAACTTCAATAGAACTATGGTGGACAGATTCTATACATCTATCTTGGGGGTTTTAATTGAAGGAGCGGTTGCATTTTGTATGGGAGGAGGTGTAGGACACCGTTGTGTTGGTATGAATCGGGAGAAAGTGTTATGTTAGGATCAGAAGTTGTGCAGCAGACTACGAAACGGTTAAGATGATTCAAGAGACGATGAAAGCATCTCATAGTAGGCAGAAGAGTGACCATGATAAGAGAAGAAAAGATATTGAGTTTCAAGTTGGTGATCATGTGATTTTAAGAGTGAATCTCGTGACCGATGTTGGACGTGCTTTGGAGTGTATAAAGTTGACACCGTGTTTTGTAGGTCCGTTTGAGATTATTGAGAAGGTTGGAGTTGTAGCGTATCGGATTGCGTTACCGTCGTTGTCGAATCTTCATAGTGTGTTTCATGTGTCTCAACTTCGAAAGTATGTTTATGATCCATCGCATGTGATTCAAGTGAATGACTTGGAAGTAAGGAATAATTTGACCGTTGAGACTTGACCGTGAGGATTGAAGATCGAGAAGTTAAGAGCTTAAGAGGAAAAGAGATCGTTTTGGTGAAAGTGATTTTGGTTGGACCAACCGGTGAAAGCATTACTTGGGAATCGAAGAGTTGGATGAAGGAATCGTATACCCAGTTGTTTCCTTTAGGTAATTTTCGAGGACGAAAAATTCTATAAGTGGGTGAGAGTTGTAACACCCCATTTTTCGCTAGGATTCTTTATTTATTTATTAATTATGTTTAATTGCTTGTTTATGTGTCTGATTTGGAATTAGTTGATTTTTAGACGAGAATGGTATTTTAATCATTTTAAGACTAAGGGTATTTTGATCATTTGATGAGTGAAGGTCTTTTAATAATCTTAGGATTGAAGGATATTTGATGGTCCAAAACAAAACAAGGATACTGAGAGTCTGTTGGAATGTTCAAGTCATTTTTATTTTTAGTTCTTGTAATAGATATTCATTTTCTAATATTATTTAAAATCAATATTTTTTAGAATTCAAATCAATACAATTCACATATTATACTAGTTAAAACTAACATGAACAAGTGATAAACCAAAACAAGCATTCAGAACACATTTTCCTAAGTGTGAAGGACTGGGAAATAAATTATACTTCTTTTGTTTTGTTTTGCTATCTGATTGGATTGACTTTTTTTGTTTTTATTTGTTTGGATTGACTTGAAAGTCAGTCTCTAAAAAAATTAAAAGACTCAATTTATAAAGTATGCGTATTTATAAAATTACATAAGTGTCCTTAATCAAAAACCATAAAAATAAGAAGTTTATAAAATAAGATGGTTATCTTTTCCTATTTTTTTTTATTGGCCAAGAGAAAGGTTAAGTATCAAGGAGAGCCTGAAGCATCCCAACTAGGTTGGCACCCAACAGAAACCTCCATCCTCTACCGTGTTTTCAATACGTAATATTATTTAAAAAAAAAAGTATGTACAAGAGGGGGGATTAGGCCAATACCCTCGAAAGAAACATGGAAGTATTAAAAAAGAAAGAACAAGAAACAGCTAAGGAAATCAGAAGTTAAGAAACCCATTTCTGTCCCTAGCAAAGTCCACCAACAAAGGCATGGTGGTATACCAAGAACTGTCTGTAAGCGCATGGCCCAAAGAAGCAAGTGCGTCGGTAATTAGTAACGTGAATACTTCTCCAAAACCAACGAATATTAATTCATACGACACATGCGAAAAGCAACTCGGGAATCATTATTACCAATCCCACTAATATTCCAAAAAACAATATTCATTGAGACAGCGGAGGAGGACCCTGTGAACGGGTTTGATAGGCAGCCTTGTTCAGTTTCTTCTTCTGAGACTTCGATATAACCGGCGAGAAAGGCACCTCATTCTTAGCAGCCTTTGCCAACCAAGTCTTCGTAAAATCCAGTTCTTTCTGTAATGTAGCATCCACAGGTGCAATCTAATGTCATTTCTATGACGGGAGATAGAACCGATTCATGATTCGCCCCAAGGTTAGTTCGAACAACCTCATCTTTGACATTAATGATTTGCTTACTAAATGAATTATGTAATACGGCAGAGTTGCAATTTACTTGAGTTACCGGAAGAGATGTTTTTTCCAGGATATCATCTTTCTGCAGATTGCTTCCCTCAACAAGAGCCTGAATTGCGTCATCCTTGTCTTGAAGCATGGCTGCCAGTTCTAATGCGGCCACGACTGTTTGCTTCTGTTGAACGGCCTGATGCAGTTGCGGAGATACAATATGTGTCTCAATATATGCCTCCATTGCAAAAGGTGTTGGGACAATATTTTGTTGCGGGTCTGCGAAAGCCAATGAGGAGCCAATACCAGAAGGATTGTCTTTAATAGGTACCCAACCAACCTTCTTTGTCGGTACTTGTTTCTTTCCTTGTACTATCATTTTCCTTATTTGTATTTCTGATCTTTCGGGGATACAACCACTAACAAGCGGTGACGTCATGACCGATGTTTTGACAATGTGTACAGAAATCCGGAAGCCATTCATAGGCCACCTCCACAGTAAATGTGTACCCTTCCCTCTCTACCATAATCTCATAGAAAAGTTTGCGCGAAAGTGATGTAGTATCAAAAGTAAGTATGTTTTTATATCGTCTCCTCAGGGATTGGTGTGATATCAAACCATTCAACAATCTATAATACTATGAAATTGTAAATGGTATGAGAGTTAACAGGGAAAGGAATATACTGGGATTAAACGTCATCAACTTAACTTATATGTATTCTTGCGATTAGTATTGCAGATTCTAGTTACCAATCGATATTATCACGTATTGCTCGACAAACATTATTCATGTCTAAATAAGCTTGTGGGTTCAATCATATCGGTTAATCAACGATTTCTCAGCCTATTAACCAATATGATAGCAATAAGATTCAATACTTCAAGTGGATATTAAACCTAAATCTATTTCTAGAATTTATGGTTCAATAGACATTATTCCAACCTAGATTCAAAAGGTATTTTTCAATAACAATTCAAATCCATAAGATTAAAACATAGAAAGCAAGAATAACATCAATATCATGAATTATAGAATCACACAATATCATAATCAAAAGGGATACATACTAGTAGAGTATATTACATTTAATCCCAACAAAAAGAGTTTAGATACTCATTGTCATGGTAACTCTACAAGGAGAAGAAAAGAGATAAATTGACATCAAACTTTGATTTCTCAATGATCTTGTGAACCCACCTTCAATCCTCGTTAGCTCCTTGTTCCTTGATGGTCTCTCTGAGTTTCCCCTATTTTTCTCTCCCTAAAATGACATAAAAATGTTCTCAAATGAAAGAAAAGGCTTTTATACTTATGCGCAATTTTATGAACTCGCCAAGGCGAGCTGAACTTTCTTCACCATTAGGTTTTTGCCACATCATCCTTGAGCTTCCAATACCGCTTTAACTCGCCATGCAAGATTTGCTCGCCATGGTGACCTATGATCCTCTGAAAACCTGGGGTCTCTTGAACTTTCTCACCCTGTACTTGCTCCCAACTCGCCCTGGCGAGCATACCTTTGCATTTCTTCATGTTTCCTTGCATCTTAAGTGCCCAGACATTCATTTTCCTACACAAATGGTTGGTATTAGATGTAAAAAGCATAAATTAATAATTCTTCGATATATGTGAGCTTTTCATTGGATAACTTGCAAAACAAGTAATCAAAGTGTCTAAAATGTACATTTTATTTAACTATTTTCTGACACTTATCAGAAAGATCCATGTCCACTAGTATTCTTGCATAAAGACCAAAAAGTCACTTAGACGTCGCATTATCAATAAGAAGCGGTGTGCCAACAACACTCGCAATTTCACGAAGCGTCCTTTCCATCCAATACTCTTGAGGTAGTTCCAACAATCGAATCCACACTTGAGCATGTGTGTTACGTTGTGTGTGCATATTAAAATCCTTGGCCCATTCAAACAGACGTAAGACGCCCAGTTTCAAATTCATCGTTCCCATCGCCTAAACAGTACGCAAATCAGTCTCAAAAGCAAAGAAAAATTCCACTACTACAGAATTGGGAAAATATAGCGCCCCATAAATAGCGTTTTTAACACTAAAGCGCTATAAATTTAAACATGGAGGTCTTAGCTAGCGCTTTTTTGAAAAAGCGCTATCTATTCTTTTAAGTCTATATAGCGCTTTGTATTGAAAGCGTTAGTATAGGTTAAATAAAAATAATAAATATTTAAAAAAAAACAGGATTAATTGTATATGGCGCTTTTGATGGAAAGCGCTATAAATAAAACAACCTTAAATAGCGCTTAATAAACGCTACTGTATGCTTGAGAATGATAGCGCTTATAGGTTAAAAAAAGTGCTATTTAAGCGAACATAAGCATTAACACTATAACCTTCAAATCCCTTGTTCGATTCCCTGTGCTGATATTTTGTTGTTTTTTTTTTTAATAAAAAACGCTTTGAACTAATGGTCCCCTGTTCGATCCCTGCATAACACATATTTCGGATTTTTTTTTCTAATTTTATTAAAAATCAATTGATGTATCAAAACACACATTTTTCTAATTTTTTTTTCCTTCATATATATCACTTAAAATATTATTTTCTCCAAACTTTTCCATAAAAGATATCTCTCCCTCCAAAAAATTGGTTTCCCACTCTCTAAATCCCTTATACCCTAAAAAACTTAGGTTTCCAAATCAATTGACTCTATCCCCAAATCTCACTCTCTCTGCGATTCACAAATCCACCGACCCATATTTAGGAATTGAAGACTCCACCACACACACACACACAAAACCTCCTCGTCGAAGCCGACAGAATCGACATCATCATCGACATCGTGAGCTCTTGACCACTAAGTTATTCGTCGTCCGCCGGAAACCGTAACTTCCGTCTAGGTATCCCCTCTCTCTCTAGATTTTCCTTCCCTTCTTCTTTCTCGTGAGCTCTAGATTTGTGGATTCTAGTATACCAATTTAATTTTGTTATTTTTTGTTTAATTTCACTAATTTTGATTCCTTGTGTGTGGAAATTAATTAGTATATTGGTTATGTGGGGTTTGAATTTGCTTATTATTTATTTAATACTGCTTAATTTCATTATTTTTAGTTTGATTTCTGTTAGTTTGATTCCTCGTGTGTGAAAATTAATTAGTATGTCGAGTTTGTGGGGTTTTAAGTTGCTTAATTTCGTTATTATGGGGTTAATTTCAGTGAGGTAGATTTTTTGCAGTGTGAAAATTAGTTAGTATGAAAAAGGATTAAAAATCAGTATGAAAAACATGAGGGAAGGAGGACAGTAGAGTACATGGCTGTCAGCATCCATTAGGATATTTTCAGGTTTTAGATCCCTGTGCATTATTCCCGTTGAGTGGAGATGGGAAACTGCAGAAACAATCTCGGCTGCGTATATGCGTGCTAGATCCTCTCTGAATACACATAGTTGAAGATTAGAACCGGAGTTTAATACTGCAAATTAAAAACTGAAACATTAGACACAAAAGAACTCAAAGCTAAACTTACCTAAAAAGGCCCTGGTGATAGAGCTGAAAAAAGAGATGGCCCCCATTTACGAAATCCAGCACAAGATACAATCAATCCATTAATTAGAAAGGTTATTTATGCAGTTTGAACATTTAAAGTGCGTGTCTTG
>Ga0228710_1004127_pt1 | contig 22931 bp, 13 predicted proteins | sample MedpolnodulmetaG_FD_177995 | JGI IMG/M metagenome (GOLD analysis project Ga0228710, IMG submission 177995) | Root nodule microbial communities from Medicago polymorpha collected in Santa Monica, California, United States - pink nodules | ecosystem: Host-associated > Plants > Roots > Nodule...
CTTTTTCATTCTTAACCTATAGCAACGGGGTATTGGAACATCAGTTGCTAAATTTTATCTATAGCAACTCTTTTTTCTGCAGTTGCTAAAAGTGACCGTTGCTATATGGCAATTTTCTTGTAGTGGTTGTGGAGGGCTGGAAACTTCAGCACATTTATTCTTACACTGTGACATATTCAGCTCTTTTTGGCATTATGTATGGCGCTGGTTACACATTACTTGGGTTCCCCCTGGTAACATCAGACAACATTTTCTTCATTTCACATCAATGGCGGGGCTGCCTAGATTCACTCACATATTTATGAAAGTGATTTGGTTTGCCTCTGTTTGGGTAATATGGAAAGAAAGGAATAACCGTGTGTTCCAAAATGCGGTCACTATCCCTTCGGTCCTTGTTGAATAGGTCAAATTAAATTCTTTCCTATGGTTAAAGTCTAAACAGGCGAATTTTATTTATAGTTATCATGATTAGTGGCAAAATCCCATTCTGTGTATGGGTGTCCACTTGTAATTCGATTCTGTTTTGGTGGTGGCTAATTGTTGCAGTCGCCTAACTCTTGTAAATACTTTTGGGTGTTTTGCCCTTTGCACACCTTGTGTGAGGTGAATCATTGTTGTTAATATATCCCATTTTAGTTTGTTCAAAAAAAGATTATTACAACAAAATCATTAGAAATTATAGATCCCGCATGCATACATTTCACAATTAAATTCATCGTAGTATAAAATGATTGAAATATCATGTTATCCTCCCATAATATAGACCATCGAAGAATTCAATTTAATTTTAAGTGAGGATTCTCTTGGTTTATTCAAGTTTATCGGTTTGCCTTGATAACCATCAATTTTAGGGATGTCAATTAGACTCAAGTTCATTCGACATCCACGAAAAGTAACTGCAAAGATCGAGATAGATACCCATATTTATGGGTTTAGACTCAGATGGTTACCTGTATATTTGAATGGATATGTGTAATAATCTTTGAATGAGTTTGAGTTTTCCATACACACGGTTACCTACTCGAATCAACCTTGATTTAACAGGTTTTTTCCGCTTTGAATAAGTTTGAGTTTTCCCCGATTTCAAAACACGGGTATAGGAGGGGTAACAAAGATATAAATAGAGAAAATTACACTCCCCTCCCCTCAAAGATGCTTGAAATACACTCCCATCCCCTCTTATGTTAAAATATACACTCCCCTCCCTTCTTATTCAAAACATATTAGAAAACTCATACTCAAACTCTATCATCCATTGATATTTGACATGTTATAAAATTTGAATTGATATTTAAAGAAGCAGTCAAGTCATTCACTCAAGGAAATGTTAAAATGAGGATATTGTTGGATAATGCATTACAAATTGTCCTCGAGGCTAAAAAAACTTCTTTTTTTATTGAAAAAAATGATTCATTGTGGGGATGAAAATGTGGCAGGGAACCTGTGCTCGGTGATTTTGGCTATCAAGCCATTTGATTGGCGTTGAATCGTAAACCTTTGAACTATTTATCTTTTATTTTTGGGAAGGGGAAAATAGAGAAAAACCCTAAGAGATTAAGGATCCGGGGGTTGGTTACGCGAAGGGAAGGTTTTACGCACCCTAAACGTCTTTGGTATTCCAAAGGAACCTCTTGCCTACTTTATCTTGTGCTAGATTATTTGCTTATTTATTTGTAAATAATTTGCCTAGAAGTCTAAGTGTAAGAGTGGGGAAAGAAGAAGCATGTTTTTGGTATTTTTTATTGATTTGGAAAGACCTAAGTCTTTTGCCTACATACCCAAAAGTGGGATCAAAATCATGTAGTTCACTTTTTTTAAAAAGAGAGTAATTGGTTGGATTAATTTTAAAGTTTTTGAAAAAGGTTTTAAGTGGACAAGAAGCCGAGAAGGCATAGAAGAATAAAATGAAGTGAGGTTGATTGATTTTAATTAAAAGAATCCAAGTCTAAGTATGGATTAAAGCATATTAAAATTTGATTAAGAAATAAAAGGAAGAATGAGTCTCTTGGGTTAAAATCCAAGGAATTTTTGAGAAAATATTTTTGGTGTTTGGCATATTGGAAAATTAATTTTTCTAAGTTAAAGGATGATCTAAAAAACCTCAGCGTTTTGACGTAGCGTAAAAAATAAAAGTGTAAGAGAAATTACTAAGGATATTGGATCCCAAACAAAAATCTTATCCTAAAATTACTAGTTGTTTACTTTTAAGGCTCTCAATTTAGTCCAATAATTAATCCTAGTTTGTCACTAATTCATTTTGGTCCCGATCGCGGTTATGACATAAAACAGTAAAGATAAAGTGTGAGGTGTCAGTGCATATTCTCATTTATATGTATTTACATAGTTCCTAGTTACATTCTAGAGTCTCAAAGAAAAAATAAATGACAAAAAAAATAAAGCACATAAATTAAATTACATCATTTCCTAAATACATTCTAATAAACAAAAATGACTAATGAAATAAAAAAAATGACAAATGCAAGATGATATGAAAAAGAGAAAAAAAAATGACATAAAAGAAGTAAAAAAAATGCATGATACTAAATAAACTAAATGATAATAATGTATGAAATAAAGCTAAAAGACTAAATAAACTAAGTAAAAAATGTTAGACATGAATAAATGAGATGCTAAAGAAAAAATGTAAACGATAATAAAAGGACTAAAACAATGCAAGAGATTAAAAAAGATGAAATGCAGGGGGTGCAGTAGTAACAGTGTGTGTGGTAGTAAAATAGCAATAAAAAAACAGAAAAGCAATTGGACTTGACTAGATGCAGTGGGCTTACAGTAATGATCCTAGCCACTGGATCAGACTCATTTTTTTTGAAAAATATGTTTGGGTAAATATGTTTGGGTAAGTACTGGATCTAATTTTCAGTTTCAAAAGAAAACTTCAAACCTCTTTAAAAGCTCTCTAACCGAATTGATTTGTTACTGGACTTATAAATTATAGTTAAAAGAAAAACGAACCTACATGAACCAAAACTCTTACCTCTTGATTTGGTTACTGTCCTCTTGTTTGATCCGGTTTTGTTCTTCCTCTTTAAACATTCACGAACATAACCACAAAGGAAAACCTTCCTTTTTGCCTGATCCGATTCGATCCCGTTTGTTGCTTGTGTGAGACCTATTGCTTGCAGGTTCGGATAATGAGGTGTTTAATGGTTTTGTGTGGATTTCGAAGTAAAGAAATTGCTGTTGGTGATGTATGAATCGATGATTGTGTGGTTAGATGTGTGTGTGTTGGTTGTTTGGATCAATTTTTTGGAAAAAAGCTTTATGTGTTCTTCATTTTTTTTGATTTTTTTTAATGATATTGATCTAGAAAAAAGGAGAGAGAAAGAGATTTAGGGTTTGTTGATTTGATTGGTGAGGCTGTTGTGATGTGATGTGACTGGTCAGACTTAACAAAGTGCAGTAATAAATGCTGCTATTTATAGCTGTAAAACTAGGGTTTCTTTGCAGGTTTGGTGATGAGGTGTCCTTTAATGACTGGACCATTATACTTGATGTTGGCTGAATAAGACTTGAACAAAAAGAAACCAAGGACCAATAGACGTTTGACACATGGACAGGACTAAGACTAAAAACTCTTGGACCAAAAAAATAATAATTAAAAAGACTTAAAAAGAATAAAACAAAAATAATAATAATATAAAAAAAACGAAAGTAGTAAAAAAAAACTAAAATGAACTAATTAAAAAAAGAAATAATAAGGAATAATAAAAAGTAATTAAAATTGTCCCTTTCGGAAACCAAAATGAGGCATTTTAAAATACCTCTCTGCCGAAATTTCGTATGAAACGATGAAAATTCTCAGCTTTCAAAGACGAGTAAAAATGGGTAAAAATTGAGTAAAAAAGGTCAAAAATGGGGAATGATAGAACCCAAACCCGTTGAGGATGGGGATGATATTCAATTTCTCATACCCGTTGAGTATGGATAAGATAATGAGTAAATATATGTGAGTCGGGGATGGGGACTAGGAAAGTAAAACTCATCCCCACCCCACCCCAATGCCATGTCTACTCTCAACCCTCACATAGATAAATATATATTTATAATTTGTAAAGCACTGATATTAATTAGTTAATCCTAAACATTTGATATCCAATGTAGACTTAAGATACCTAATAACCACTAAACTTATATAACAATCCACTACTATTTCTTTAACGCCTGTTCTTTTTTGTCAATTTTTTAAAAACTTATTATAAATAACTTTTTCAACATGAAATAGAAAGTCACAAAGCAACACCAAAAAAAATTGCAGCCAAATCACAAAGCAACGTTATACACGAGATCGTCACCCAATTTAACCATAACTCCGAACAACAAATACTACACTCCACTGATCTTATTCTCAAGAATTCAAAAAACAACCCGATTCTTAAACACATACTCATGATGCCTAAATATATTTGTCTCCAAAAGGCCTCTGACCAAAGCGAACAACACCACCACAACTTCATATTTTTGTTTTTTTTCCAACCAATAACCGTGAGACATTCAGTAAGCACAAACTATCAACCTTATATCGAATCCTCAAACTTCAAGATCTTGACATAATCAATCATCAAATGTAAAATAAACACATTCTCAATTTTTGTTTTGTTTTGGGAACAAAACAACGGAACAACGATGAATTGTTCAACGAGGAATCGTTCAACGAAGATCAAACCTTACTCTTGATACCATGTTAACAACAATATAGGGTTTCACAAGAGACAACTAGGAGTTCCAATAATAATAGAATAACATATAATATCAAAACAGAGTTACAAGAGATTATATAGCAAAACCTAAATGGACTAGACTAACAAAAGTTGCAAACGTGGCAATTATGGTGTTAAGCTTAACCAACATGACAATTACATATGTTATCGATTGTATGAGAGGAAGATTCCATAATGAATTTGAAAAACAAGTAAAACTTAATTAGCTATCAATATTGAAAAAATTCTTAGACAATTGGAACCCTAAAAATTGGGGATTATGAGGTTGAAGAAGACAACCCATCCCTTAAAAAACCACTAATGGTCACATTAGACATTTAGACCAGCTCGATGAAGGACCAACGTGGCTCTTTTTAAAACAATAAAGGACTAAAAAGGTTGAAAATAAGATAAAAGACTAAAACATTTTTTTCATGAAAGATAAAGAACGGAAAATCTTCTTTATACATCCCAACACATTTAAAAACTTTAACTATTTAGAGAATGAATGAAGAGAGAACAACTTTGTGAAGAGAAATTCTTCTATGATCTTGCCCTTAACATTAATTTTTATTTTATTTTAATAACTAATTAATTGAAATTATTTGATTTGACGGGCTCAAAGGTAACGTGTTAAGGACAAGACCATGCAATAACTTCTCTTCTATGAAACATCGAGTAGTAATCGTTCTATTACATTTGATTATTGCTCTCATTGAAACTAATTAAACAGAAAAACAGATATATTCACTCTACCACTCATGGTTTGATTTGATACTCTTATCTCAATACAAGAACTCTAGCACATGGGAGCATTGTAGAATTCATGGGGGCTATGTACGTAAGGTTGTGGACATGGAGCCAATATTTAAATGTCACAACTATCAACTACACAATAACACAACATCAAGGACTGTTCTTTTTTCTTCAGGTCAGAGAGAGTACCCGTAGATAAACGGAAAATCAATAATCAATGACCGAAATTTAAAATCTACCTTTTCATCTTTTATTATTTTACTTGAAATTTATTTCGACTATTTATCTTTTAAATATATATTTTTGGAATTTTTCACAACATTACATAAGTTTATTTCATCACTTGCAAAGAACAACAATCAATGGAGGGACCCATGGTTGGAAGGTTGTCCGTTAATTGTTAGATTCAAAAGGTTGTATGATTTAGTTGAACATAAATGACTATTTCAGAGATGAATTCTTTAGATTGTGGAAAGGATGGAGATGCGTGGAAGTGGAGAAGGTAGTTGATGGCGTGGAAGTAAGAACAGGCAAGGGAGATATTAATTTTTATTCATTTGCAGAATGGTTTGAAAGATTGATGGGTGTGACAATTGCATTTGTTCAAATGTTATTCAGTTAGCACTGCTTATCATTTTTTGGCTTCGATTAATCATGACATTCAAACAGTTAATTCAGACGTTCTTTGACATAAAGTGGTTCCCCTCAAAGTTAATTTATTCTTTTGGCGTCTTCTTCTAAATCATATTCCGACAAAGGATAATTTGCTCTGAAGGAGTGTGATTCAGAACAATGATAAACAATGTATGGGGAGATGCAGAGTGAACGAAGATGTGGACCACTTATTTATCAGGTGTGACTTTTTTTTGGGTAGAATGTGGTCCTTGATTTCAAATTGGATTGGTTTTGTTATAGTTCATCTGGGATCCCTTTCGGATCTTATGCATTTTGGTTGTTTAAGCAGTTTATCTAAGCAAGCTAGCATGGCTTTGAGCATTATTTGACTCTCTTATGAATGAGTCATTTGAAAAGAAAGAAACATGCATATTTTCGGCACAAGGAGGATAATTTGCAAATGTTATGTGACAAAATTAAGGTGCAGTCTTTTTGATGATTGAAAACGAGTTACACAACTTTCATAGACTATCATTAATGGTGGCTTAATCCTCTTAAGTGTTTGAATATAATTTTTTAGTTTATTTCTTTTCTTGTCTTTTCTTTTGTGTTTGTATTCACGCCATGTGTTCTAAACATTTTTAAGTCTGTTTCTGACTCCTTGTGCTCAAAGGACTTAATTGGTTTGTGTAATATATTTCATTTCATTTTATTTTTTTTAAAAAAAGATTATAGATTTTTATTGTTCCTCTATTAAGTCTTTTTAAAAAAAAAAATATTTAAACTATATTTTATTGTTCCTTTGTTATGTCTTTTTTTATTAATCTCTTTTTATATTTGATATGTATTCAAACATTTATATTAAATGAAATGAAATAGATATAATATTAATACATAAGCTAATGCACATTATGTCAAATAAAGTTGATGCCACCTACTAAATCTTAGATTAGAGTTTTGTATATTATAAAAAGATAAGTGTCCAAAGAGAAGCATCAAATTAACATTTGGCATTAATTTGTCTTAGCTGTCCGAGTGATGTTGATTGTCAAATATTAATTTGTCACCAGAATTTTTTTTTTTGTTTGGACAAAACAAAAGTGTTAATCATACATAAACTCTGTTGGGAAATGCCAAAGTGTCATTTTTCTTGAAGTAATTAGTCCTTCCTTAGTTGTAAGGCTATTATCTTCTCACCATTACTTGAAGGCTTTTGAAATTGAAAGGAGCAGGTGCACTGCCTTCTGGCCACCAACTACCCAATCCCAAATTTGAGTAGAAACCGCCAGCCTTATAATAAACAAACATATGTTCCTTTTCCTTTTTTCTAGAGAATTCATATTTAGACATCTAGTAATTTTGACAGGGACATTTCTTTATGATAAAATTTTATGATGAGGGGATGGTGTTGGAGTCTATGAAAGGAAAGACAATCAGACTCCTCAACAACAACAATAACCAAACTTTATTTATTAAGTGAGGTCGGTTACATAGATCAAATTACGATATAGTGTTCTATCATAAACCATATTTGAATCCAACTCATTGACTTTTAAATCCTTTCTAATGGTTTCTTTTATAGTTTTCCTATGTCTTCATCTACCTCTTTTGACCTGATTCTGTTCCATCTGATCTACTTTTGTTACGACGGCATCTACATGCTCAAACCATCTAAACCTATTTTCTACAAACTCATAAAAAACTTATTTACTTCGGTATTTACACTTACCTTCTTTTAAAGGTACTAACGGGGCTGAAACCAACACCTCTTCAACATATTCGTATATGTATCTTTGAAAATCGAAAAATCTAGAATAAAAAAAGTCCCGTTTCCTTACTAACTGAATCCTAGTTTTTTAAATTAAATTTTACGATTGAATTTCATATTTTATGTAGGTACAACAAGGGAAATTTAAGACATTCATATTATTTGTAGGGGTATGTGGACAGTGATGAAATATAATTTTCTTTTTGAAAGTTTAGGATGAAAGTAGTCCTATAATAAACAAGACTTAGTCCAACTATTTCCTATTGAATCCAGAAGCCCAAATATATGACATGATTGCATATATCTATTTTTTTATAGCTATACCTCTACAACTATCATTAATACCCCATGTATGTTAAAAATTGCCTTTACTGTTTTTTATTTTTATTTTCAATGGACGATAGAGTAAAAAATAGTATAGTGTCAATAGAGTATGTTTTTCATGTACTCGTGAGCTTAGCTCAATTGGTATAAATATATAATATATGCAAGGTCCGAGGTTCAAATCCCGACCAAAAAAAAAAGTATGTTTTTCATTTTATCTAAAATTTAAAATCCAACTTTCACATAGTAGAAAAGTTTAATATTTTTTTTTTAAGAAGTTTAATATTTTTCCATATAAGCACAAGTTTTGGGACTGATATCGTCAAAGTAGCAAGAAGGTGGTGTATTTTGTATGATAAAGTTTTGAGAACTACTCTCTTTTTTTTTGAAACTTTGCAAACATTTGTGTTTTGTTATAAAATATTGTGGGTCGACAGTTAACATATTTTTGCATTCTGATGTTAGCTTGAGACATTCAAGTGTGTTCCTCTAAAGATTTAAGTTCGATTTTGTGTTCCTCTAAAGATTTAAGTTCGATTTTTTCCAGCATCAATTTTGGTAGTCTAGTTTGACTTCTTGAAAAAAAATCTTACATTCTCTACAAAAATTATAATTCAATATTTACAATCGCAATGACCTCATCCACAACCGCGATTTAATATCCACAACAGCGATCAAACTCTTATCACACTGCCTATTTACTTCTCCACCCTTGCCACTTAACCCAACCGATTATCAATCTATCTAAATACAACTCCATGACAATGACAAATTATGAAGATAAATTAACTAATTATTTTAGAAGTAAAACAAAATCTTACTCCCTCCTCCATCTCTAGTTATAAGACTATTTACAAAAAATAATCGTCTCTAAATATAAGACTATCTACAAATTTGTAGATGTATTTACTATTATTTTTCCAAACATACCCTTCATGTATCTTAAAATATGAAAAGTTAACATTCAATATATCTATACATAAGGGACAATTTGATTCGTGACAAATTTATTACTTCAACAATTTTTTTAATAGAGTATAAACCAGCTCTATTATTTATTTATAGTTCTACATTGGATATTGGATAGAGCATGTCACCTTGGAACCATAAAGGTACACGAATAGCTATAAACAAGAAACACTAAGAGGGCAATCCTCTGATTTCCACAGCTAAATCTTGAACTGCATCATTGTCTTGATCAACACATATCCCTCATGGAATTCTTTAATCTCCAGTCAAGTTGAAAGTCCATTCACACCAAGCCATATTAGTCTAAAATTTTCTTAAAACAATTGAAATAAAACGAATTGTGGGACTTAACTGTAGTGTTATTCTTATAACCTTAAAACCGAAGAAGGAATTGCATCATTGTTTTGGCATAGAATCCAGGCAAGGATTGTTAGATTGAAGATTGAAATGATGTTCAATGATTGATATTTGGGCTACCTTTGGAAAATCCTTTTTATAAACACTTTATTTTTCGAATCACTTGCATGAAACTAAAGTTAAAACAACCAAGGCACGGGATTCCCCAAGGTTACATAATATAAAGTATTTTTTTAGTTTAATTATTATCGATTTACAATTATTTTATACATGTGTTGCAACTTGCAATGCCACTTAATAAATATGACATGTGTCAAATATTTTTACACCGACAAAATATATTGATTATTATTTAATTTTGGGTTAATTAAGTTTTTAGTTGTTATAAATATTGACAGTTTTGTTTTTAGTCCATACAAAATAAAATCACACTTTTTAGTTCTTGTGACATTTTTCTTAAGCATTTTAGGGACCAAAACTGTTGATGGAAATTTTTTACAAGGACTAAAAGTGCTGATAGAAAAATTTATAAGGACTAAAAATGCTGATGGAAAATTTTATAGGAACTAAAAAAGTGTGATTTTATTTTTTAAGAACTAAAAACAAAACTGTAAATATTTATAGGGACTAAAAACTTAATTAACCCTTTAATTTTTAACGGCCAAAATGCCACATAATATACAATTTATCGGAATAAAAAAACATAATATACAATCACAACACAAGAAATACAATTATTTTAGAGGAACACAAGAAATACATAAATTTTATTTTATTTTTTAAAAATTGAATTATGAATAAATTAAAAAAATGATTTTGCTATGGTTAATATTACAAATTCATAAAACCATTGATGTACTTTCTCTTCATAAAGTTTTTTCCCCTTTTTCTTTTTTTTTTGGTTACTTTTCCACGTAATGTCATGCTTTCGAAAAAATGATCAAATAAAAGAAAGACTTAAACACACTTTTGATCTCCTAACTTTGTAAAAGTATCGATTTTACCCTCTAATAAAATAAAACAGCAATCCAGCTTCCTAACTTTACCCCCTTTTCCAAGTGCCAAGTTTTGACCCAATCAACGCTTGCGTGACACTTCATTTAAGTGAGGTAGACACTACATAGGTAATTTTTGAATTAAAAATAAAATAAAAAGACACATAATCATTTATGAAATTAAATAAATAAAAAAAATGGAAAAAAAAAAGCTATATAACTTTTTAATCATCTCTTCAACATCATGTTCATCATCATTCATCACTTGTTTCCCAAACCCAGAAAATATTCAGCATACAAACTGAAATCTAGAAAATATTCATCGTCCTTCATCACTTGTATGGGAAGAATCCAATTTGTTTTTTCTCTCTCCTCGAGCTCGAATGCAATTTTGATCACTCCCCAAATTCTCCTCGTGTTGTCGCCAACAACATCAAAATTCCAAACCATGATTTTTATTCTATCAATATACTATAGTAGTGTAAGATTTTTTGAAGTATTTATGCACCTGCGAATTTTTTTATATTTTGATTGGGTCAAAATTGAACTGTAATTAGCACAAAAAAAAAATTGGATTTTTTAATTAAAAGGGTTAGATCATCTAATTGTAAGAAAATTGAAAGTTCAAAGATAGTATGGTCTATTTATCACCGGTTTGAGCAAAAAGACATCCAATTCAAACATAAAAGTAAGAAAAATAATTAATCTCACCCTCCATGTTTCATGCACTCCACTGTTTTCCTCATTTAACCATGCTCAAATTATAGAATATGAAGTGTATTTATGAGATTTCAATGTATAGAATTCGAAAGCTATCACAAATCAGAAGACCAAGTATTTTCTTTTAATAAATCACATTCTATAATCTTGTAATTTATTAGTTTGGCATATAGTATCTAAATATAACTTAACATTTCAGTTTATGTAATTTGAACCGTGTCAAAGCCCATGACACCAAATTTTAACAACATTACAGGATTCATTATATTGACATATTTCATATCATATAAATAAAATGTGTAAAATATGTATTAAATTTATATATTTTGAAGTGTATCAACACATAGAGCACACATTGTGAACAAAATATAGTGGTTAGCACAAACTCGATGCCTATTTGCAACCCATATCAAAACATATCATCAACACATAAAAATATAATATAAACATAACAAAATATTATACACCATAACTAAATGTCCAAAATAAAAGTCCCCGTAAGCATAGCTCAGTTGGCAGGGACATGCATTATTATATGCAAGGGTCAAGATTCGAACCCCGGACACCCCACTTATTCACCTTGGAAAAGGTGAATTCTAGCCACTAGACTACTTAACAAAAAAAAAAAATCCAAAAAAGAAATCCAAAAATATAAAGTCATAAACCCTATTGGGTAGCACACTCCCTCCTATAGCAACAATACATAATTCCTCCTCGAGCCTCCCTAAACATATGTTTCAAACCATCCAAAGTTGAAGACCCTTAATCCACATGACCAAGTCTGAGTCCATGTTCCCTGCCTCTCCAGAAACAATCTTTGCAAGTGCCTCTTCTTCCACTGGTATAGAGGTTTTCCATGAAGTGTGGGTAACACATAAAAATGTGATATCCTAATATACCAGTGATAAATGGCAAAATACAGTTATTTTAACTAGCATTTATTGACTTGTTTTATAAGTAAATCATATTAAAAAACCTCCAATTTATTATAAATACGTAATAATTATGGTTTTTACCCAGATAAGCTGCTTTCACCTATTTCCCTTCATTTATGTAGGTTATTGAGATGGAAAACAAAGAAAAAGAGGAAAGATTCGTGATTGTCAAAATTCAGAGGTGAGGATCCCTCTTCGTAGAGTCCATTGATTAAGAAGCAGACCTCCCTGCTGACTTCATGGGCCAGGCGATACGACACCTTCTGCTCGACTCCAGGTAGACACCGGTAGGCATGTCATATGTTGGTCTATATGGCAAGGTAATACGCGCTAGAGGGGGGGTGAATAACATTTTAAAAGTTTATCGAGTTTTTAGCAAAAGCGATTTTCGAAAACAAAGATGACTTATCGGATTTATGCTTGATTCAATGGCAATGGCAAAAGTTATAAGACTATGCAATAATAATAAGATTCACTAGGAATTGAGAAATTCAAAGTAAAATCTTAATGCAATCTATCATTGTTAAGTCTCAAACAAAGTACAAAACTAGACAAATCTCAAACCAAACCTAAGAGCAATTAAACAATTATACTAATGAACACAAGGTATATGTTTTTGATAAATTGACACTAGATTGAATTCAAATGTGATCATTGTAGATTAAGAGAAAACCTAATTCAATTAAATAAGTCAAGTTTAACAAGATGAAACAAGATCACATTCAATTTCTATTTTAACAATTTATCAAACTAGCATATACACGATTAAACGAAGTTAAACAGGAAAGGGAAGAGAAACGACACTGAGATTTATAGTAGTTCACCATTTCGTCCTCGCTTCGGGCAACATTTACTCTTCTTGGTGGAAAACGTCTCCACCAAGGACTTCCACTAACATATGAATGTTTGATTACAATGTGATTACAAGAATTCCTTCAAACTACCCTAGCTCTTCAATTCCTATGCAACCACTCCCCCATTCTTCAAATTTACCTTCGAAATTGATGCTTCTTGATGTCTTCAAATCCTCAATAACCCGTGCAATCCTTGAAGCTCTTCACTCGAACTCTTTGTAGCTCCGTCTGGTGGTTGGATCCTATTCAACACAAGAACTTTAGAAAGAACCCCTAATACCCTTGGAAGTGGAATAAAATTACTCAATTCAATTTAGGTCATTTACTCCCAATCAATATCCTTGAAAGCAATCAACATGCAATCTCTATAACACTCTAGCAATCTATGACTCGAAAGGCCACAAAGATTTTTAGAAAAAGTGTTTAATCTCAAGAACAAATGGACACTAAGGTTTAGAGACTCTAGAGAATAAATGCAAATGATTCAGTAGTTTGGGTGTTAGGAGGATATGAATATATATATAGAAAAGGGTGGCAAGTGCAATATTTTGGCCAAAAACAACGTATTGAATCGATTCACTTAATGTGCGATTCGGTTCTGATAGCAAAACGATAAAAAAGATAAAGCATGAAGATTGATACGATTCGGACCTGTAGTGAATCAATTCAAATTGCTCAGGATGAAGGTTGATAAGATTCACTAATCACGTGAATCGAATCACAAAGCCAAGAACCAAAGTCAGAGAGAAAGAAAGATACAAATCAAAATATTATGAATCAAATCATGCATGATACGATTCATCAAAAGATGAATCAATTCAAAATTGCAAGGCACAAGGCAGAAAGATCTTGTGATACGATTCAAATTAATTTGAATCGAATCAAAATTCTAGAAACTGAATTTCGCCAAACGAAAAGAACTTATCTATCTGTGCATCCACTCTAGACACTAAGAATCACTAGGACACAAGAGAGGACAATTGCTAGGTGCTTTAACATGAATCTAGCCTATATCTATCAACAAAATAACATCATCAAAAGAATAAAACTACTATCTATCTTGAAAACATCATCAAAAACAAAGACCTAAAGCTACAAATTGCTTGCTTTTGGGAGTCTTTATCGAGTTGATGCTCTGATTTGTGACACTAGGGATTGATGATTCTTTTTATTTTAGTTTTTATTTCAAAATTCGTCTTTGAATTCAGTTTTGATGTTGATACAAATGATGTGACAGTTACTTTGATGTTTTGAAAAATTTATTCCCTTGCCACGTTTTTAATTTAAATGAAGTGTTTTTTAATTGAAGAAGATGTGTGACACCCTTGCATGTTTAATTAATTATTGTATTTTCATTAGAAAATAATATGTGGGGTTTATGGTGTTACATTGGAAGCTCAAAGTGGTTTCACAAAGAATAATAAGAATATAAAAGGGTGGCTTGAAAGGCTCAAGGTACCAAATTAAATTCCCTCGAGTGTAGTATAACATGATCGATCGTCCATAAAGAATGACCGCAAATTCGAGCAAAGATAACATTCATATGGAACACTCAAGATAGAAAGAATTATAGTAGAATAATGGATTGAATATTTACCTCAAAATCTCACCGGTTATGCTATACAAAAAAGAGATGGTGATTAATATGATTACCTTCAATAGAAAGTCCCAAATTTACCGTGCCATTGAACGTGAGGGTAAGTTAGCCTCTGCTGTAAATGTTATGAAATAACTTTCTTAGACTAAAACAATTTAAGCATAAATGGAAATGTTATATATGCAATGCCAAGAAATAAAATTAAGATTAATAATGAGGATTAGTAATAATAAAAGAAAGGAATTATTCAGAGTGGAAATCTTAACTCATCTTATTGAAAAGGAAAATTGCAGAGAATAAACTTTTGGTTTGCCTCCCATTCAACGCGTCTTGAGCCGGGCGGATATGTCTACATTGTGCTCAGGAGCCCGTGTCCTTCAGGCTCTTTGTCTTCATTCCTCCCAACCTGACCATAGTTCTTAATATTCAGGTTGTTTATTCCTTCTTTAGGCATAGCACACTTGTTGAGGTAATTGTGTTGTGCCTAGACCTTTTAAGCAAGATAACCTTCTTCTGATCTGACGATAATTTCCCCTTGATTCAGATTGATTATAGCCCGGGTAGTGGCGAGACAAGGTCTCCCCAAGATCATTTGAAATTTATCAGCACCTTTCATCTCCAAAGCTATAATTTCGATGGGGGAAGTGAATCCGTCCACATTAATATTCACATTCTCTATCACACCTTCAACATGTTTGCTTGATCCATATGCAAGTCCTATTCTTGCATCGCTCGCTTGAGTTCTAACCCTCCAATCTTCTTAAAAAGTGATAGTGATATCATGTTTGCACTTGATCCGAGGTCGCTCATCATTTCTCCTAGATAGAAATCCATGATGGTTACTGGTATATTAAAACATTCGGGATCTTCTTTCTTCATTTGAGGCTCCTCTTCAAAACCGATACGACATCCTTTGGTAACAACGACCATTTTATCATCAAATGGTTTACCTTTTGGTAATAATAGGTATTCAAGAAAGCTCATGCAGAGCTGATTTACTTTACCAACTTTCACGGTCTGCAGTGTCAACCTGAAAATGGTCAATAACTCCAGCAATTGATGTAATGCTTCTTTCGCCTTGCTTTCACTTTCTAGAGAATCGATTTCTTCCACTTCCTTACTTTTTGCTCCATCATTAACCACTTCCATCATTTTCAAGTTTCATTCTTGGGATTTTCCAAAGTTGTTATGAAAAATCATGTTAGTGTTAAGTTTGAAAATTCAGTTAACATTTGTCCCATCTGCACTTCCAGGTTCTTAATAGTAGCATCGGTCCTCTTCTAAGTTTCTTCCTGAGCCTTGGACATTCCTTCGAGTTGAATCTATGTCATTTTCATGCCTTGAGTGATCATCTCTTCTAGATTTACCCTTGGTTGCTGCTAGTAAGTTCCCTGAGGGTGATTTGTCTGTGGTGGTTGGAGAACATTGTTGCTTCGGTAGGAGAACTTTCGATGTTCTGCCTAACTTGGATTGTAAATGTTGGAATACAAAATTCTCTTTTGCCTGATGAAAGTACCCATACACTTGATCTGCTCTTCCGATAACCCCAAACTTGCAGGTAAACATTCCTCACTTTCATGAGCTTGCTCATAGAAGTCACATGTAACTGATGTAGATATATGGGAAACTTCTCGAGCCTCCATCTTTTTTATGGAGTTTCTGATTGAATGCTGAAAAGTTTGTTACTAGCAAGTAAAACATCATGAGTGTTTAGATCAATCATACATTTCTTCTTTGAGGCAGCCTCCTCTTTGATGTGTGCACGATATTCATTAAGAGATGTTGTCAATCAGCTCCCTTTCATCATCAGTTGTCTTGATTTTCATGGTTCCTCATGCGATGCATCCGATAACATTCGAGTGTCTGACTTTAATCCTGTGGTAAAGGTCTGTATGATGTCCATTTCTAAAAACTTGTGACCATGACACCTCTTCAATAGTAACTTGAACATTTCCCATGTGTCATAGTGTACTTCGCCTTCTTGTTGCTTGAAGCTGAAAATCTCCTTCTTCCCCGCCAAGTATTTAGCAGTTGGAAAATATATGTCGAAGAGCTCTCGTTTAAGCTGATCCCAGGTTGTGATTGTACCTCTTGGTATTGTGTCAAGCCAATCTTTTGCCTGTATGGTGAGAGAATATCCAAACAACCTTAGACATTTGTATGATTCTGATACCTCAAGTTGATTGATGGTGTTGCCAGAATTTAGGAAGTGTGTCAAGTGAGCATTGCAATCTTCCGACTCCTTACTTGAAAATTGGTTAGATTTCAAATTAATCACGACATTGTTCTTGATGTCGAACACCACAGGGTTCGCAGGTTGGATTCTAAGAGATACTTCATCCAAGTTATCCAGCCTCCCATAGTCCCCTAGAGTAATGCGAGGATTTTCGTCTCCCATTTTTGACTCGTCTGATGAATAGCCTTCAAATTGTGTTGATTTCTGCCTGTTTTGTCCTTTATCTTGCAATTCGGGCTGCTTTCCAAAGTGCTCGCTAAATTTTGTCTATGTCTGGATCGAGCAGGAGAATATTTGTTTTGGTATCATGCATGAAACAAACTACACAAAGTTCTTAGTAGGACATAGTCAATTGGAATTATATATTATTTTTTAAAAAATTTGAATGAAAAATAAAATGCGAAAATTTAAATGACAGTTACAAATAAGTAATTTAAATTGCCTTGTCGAAAATATCAACAATCTCTGGCAACGACGCAAAAAACTTGATGGTCGAATTTAGGAAAGTGTACCAAATCATTAACCATGTAATAAAGTGTAAGTAGAATATCATATCCACAAGGATTTTCGTTCCAACTAGGAAATTCGCGTTACTCAATTGAGAATAAAGAAAATAAAAAGATAAAGAGTTTAAGGGGTTTTGCAATTTGATTTGTTTGCAACAAAGCAAGGTTTACCTATTTTGATTGCATATTGTTAGGGGGTTAGGATTCTTTGAATCCCCTCTATTTATTTGTTGGTATTATTTAACATTCAAGTCTTATTCAGCTTTTAGTGTTTTCTATCTATGTGATGAGTTCGTGGGGTTTTACTACCTACCAGCTGTCAAGTTCCACCTGCTAATCACAAAGGTAGGTACGTGTGGGGTCTTCCTCTCTCAGAGGTATGGGTTCATTTCCCTCCAACTGTCAATTGAAACCATTACACCAGAGTTCCTACGAGTTTATGTGTTTAAGGTTGTCAGTCCTATAAAGAGATACACTTACGCGTGTAGGGGTACATGTAGGTTCTTACTTTCTCAAAGGTATTTGAAACAATGACGGATATTATGGCACCTAAATTCTCAGTGTCCTAAAGGTTCCCTCATATATTGAATCTTATAAGGACATCAACACACTCTCCCTCTCGATAGTTCTACAAACGGGCAACCATATCTCGTCTACCTTACCAATGATGACAGAAGAATGAAGTTACTGGGCTGAATTAAGTGATGAAGTCACTTGTTTCACTAATTACCGTATGTATTCACCAATCTTAGGCATGTCACCTCCCTAAATACCTATATCTCAGGGTTATTCGCTTCAGAGGAGAGAAATCTTACGCATGGCAGTAAAATTAAATATGATTCGAAAAATAATTGTAGAAAGACTTTAAATTAAACAAAATATCCAACAAACAGAATATAGGTTAATTTTAGAACCCTAGCCTAAAAAAAATTAGTTACTCATGGTAACTAAAGACAAATTACAAAAAAATAAAATAAAATACCCTAGAGACTCAGAGTGAGGAGAGAACTCCTCCCTTGAAGCTCCTAGTGCCCGCCTTCCTCTTCAACCGTTTTGTTCTGAATGAGAAATGGTGAATGAAAGGCTTGATATTTATAAGGAATGTTTCCACCTGAAGTTGCGCAAAAAACTGGGCTTTTCCACTTAAAAGTAGCAAATATCAGCTCTGGCTCGAATTTCCTCATGCTCAGTGCACCTGGGCCATTCTCGGGGCGCATGAGTGTAATTTCTGCATGCTCAGGGGACATGGACCTTGCTCGGGGCGCCCTAGTGTAATTTCTCATGCGTAAATGTATGTTTCTTTATCTTTTTGGGTGTTTGCATCCATATAAGATGTCTTGGGACTTGGGAATAGAATTCCTCCCCTTTTAATGTCTTTAGAGGCCTCTTGATTCTTTATTCATGATCTTCCCAAAGTCTTCACAAGTCTTACTTTGCTGATTTGCATGATTTCTTCGTGAGGGCCCACACCGACTTCTCTACAGGTTAAGTCGTCTTCTAGTCCGACCTCGAATAAGAGAAGGGTTTCCTGGGAGAGACGTCATGGTCGGCCGATGACGTGGTGGCTAGCGATGGTCCTTGGAAATTTGGGACATTCAATTCTTGACATTTGTCTTTATCTCTGAAGGCTCTTCTTGATCTATTTAATGAATCCGAGTTTGAGGTAATCTCCACAATAGGTTCTACATCCCAGGGTCCTGCGGTGGCTTCCTGTATTTCCTCAGTCCTGAGGCTTACGTCGCCCTCCTGCTCCTTATTGACGGTTGATCAAGAATTTAGCATTACAGAGGAGAGGTTGTTCACTTTGCATGAGACTCTGAAGTTCCAGGTTTCCTTTCTTGAAGCAGAGTCAATGGATTGGTGAGGAACTTGGAAGAAGTTGTGGAAGCCGAGAGGCTGAAGAAAGTCTGCTTGTCGAGAGTGTGTGAGAGGCTGACTCGTATTTTGGAAGAGTTAGAGCGAACTTTTTGTGATAAGGTTGCTTTGGTTCCCTCGGAATAAGCCTCACAACAAGATGCGAACAAAGCTTTGGACACTGAGGTTGAGGATTTGAAGCGAGGTCTTGATGCAATCAGGAGAGACTCCTTTGAAAACGAAATTCATTAGATGGAGTTTTTCCACAAGATTGTTGTTAATCACGACCAGCTGGGCATTTTTTGTGTCGTTAGAGAGACTGGGGCTAGTAGATCCAGAGTAGATCCCAAGTGACTTGCCGAATGTTGTTGTGGTGGATTCTATGAAACTCTAGGGGAACCTACCATTTTTGGTGATGATGTATTCATTTGCTTTTGGCTCCCATGCCTTTGTATTTTGTAACCAGGCTTTTTGGCCCCTTTCTTGCTTGTAATATATACTATGTTTTTCCTTTTCCACTATTTGGGATGTTTGATTTACCTTTTTTGGTTTTATTTTTTATTTCGCTGGGTAGCTACGGTCTGAAGCCCATTAGGGGTTTTGCTCTTGAGGGGAAGACTCCTTTTTCAGAGGGGCTTCCATTGGGCCCTGCCCATGAGGACTTTTTTGCCGTGAAAGGGCTTCTTTAAGGACTTGGCTATTATCTAGATAAATTTTTCATGTTGTTGGGGTTTCATTATGCGATCGGTTTAAGGGCCCCTCACAAAATCTTAAAACTGAGTCTTCGACCAGAACATGGGGAATTTGTTTTAATAAAACATCATCTTGCTCTTCTTCCAAGGAATGCACACCCCTTGTTGAAATCCTCTCACTCATAGATACTCAATACTATGTCACATCTTTATACCCTAGATGCTCCCGAAGAACGCATAGAATCTGATGAGCCCCACAAATCGAGGAAAAACAAAAAAAATACTTATTAAGGAAAAACCCTAAAGAATTTTTGTAAGCTTCAAAGACCTTACGACCCTGCCGAAGGGAAATCAACCCCCCCATGCTTACCCATGTCAGCAATTGTGCTGCTTGGTACATGGAATAAATGGAAGAATAAAGGCAATGATTGAGCACCGTTCCTGTACTCCACAAAAATTGGAAGACTTTTACCATGAACAAACTTAAAGGATGCATTTGGGATGAAGTAATTTGCAGATGATTCAAGAATCATGTTTAAACTCACGAAGAAAGAGGACCATATGCAAGTCCTTCAAAAAGGAACTCGTAAATTAGAAGGCCTCAAACAACATAACAAATGCAAATTAGGCTGTCTTTAATGGTCAGCACCACCTTTCAATAATCTAGCCGCACTCCCACATCATGAAGGGATGATTCCAACCTTCTTGGAGAATAATATGAATAACAAGATACCCAAATATTTTCATCTATCTAGTCATACTCAATAGTGGATAAAGGAATATCGACTGACTACACCAATAGAGAACCAACACCATCTTGGATACCCTGTATATAGTGAGAACCATAGTTTCAACAGCGAGAAGCACTGTCCTTCCATAGTGTAATTTCTTCCGAATCAAACCACTACTTTAACTACAGCTCAAAGCCCTTTTCACATGTTGGAAGGTAGAATCCTCATCTAGATCTAAGACTACTGTAAGAGATGTTAGGTTAACTTCGTTGCCACAACATAGCCCACACATTACCTTGGGTGAAGTTAATAACATCGGGCAACATATTAGAACCGATAATGACCACATTTAGGGAGAAAGTAAGTTTATGAGAATCAACGAAATCTCCTATTGAATAGAATCAACCAAAAATATACATAAAGTGATGCAAAAAGGAAGGCCTCATATGGTACCAGATAAAGAAACAAAGGAGAGTTATCATGGTAGGCTTCAAGGAATCACTCCAAGAAAAAGAAAAATAAGATAGTGCAATGGCAAAAAATGTAAAATAATACCCAAATTAAAAAACATCAACCTTATATAGTTATTAGTGAGAAAATAGATCAATGGTTATAAGTGAATTGAATCTAAAAAGATCAATACAATGCCATAGATCATGCCTAAAAAATGTAACCGTACTTGATTACATCAAGGTGCTTCACCTTAATTCACGAGTTATTAGGGAACTCGTCAAGAATCCACGAAAGAGGAGTCATTTCTGTTGGAACAAAGGGTGTTTCGCAAAATCACCTCTTGAGTTTTGATGATAACAAGGTATTAAAAATTATCAATTGGATATGCTAAACATTTGTTCAAGTGTACAGGATCCAAATCAAAATACTATTCATAAAGATTATGATTGAACAAGTCAAAGAGCAAAGGAATTTTTTGAAGCTTAAGCATCTGAAAGAAATGCGTCTGAAGAAACGAGTCTGAAGAAAGCGCTCCTGAAGACACGTCATCAGAAGCAAGGTGATCAGAAGCAAGGTTATCAGAAGCATCTCATCAGAAGCTACTTCACCAGAGTTAACAAAGTACAGTGTACAACCACTAACTCTGCGCATGCCTCTGCAACCACCATCTCTGCAACTTGTCTCTACATCAAGACAAGAATAACAGTAACATTGTTGCAGACATTGTTCCGTTTCAAATGGAATGGGTTTGAAATTCGTTCTTCATAGGACAATTATCAAATCAGGCAAAAGATCAATGGTGAAGAATCAAAGCTTCAAGCAAGACAAGTTGATGTAACGGCTAATTCTCAACGTCTCTCAAATCCTCTATAAATAGGGATAAAGACCTGAAGAATAAGAAGAACACAAGAACAAGCAAAGGCCAATACTATCTGTGCAAAACGTCGCAAACTTAAACACATCAACAACTTAGAGAATTCTTACAATAGTTCATATCTTAGAATTCTCAAGTGTCTAGAAAAACAGAGTCTGTTCTGTTTGTATTGTTTTGTGAATACCTCTGATTGTATATCAAGTATTCAAAACCTTATTCAATTATTTGTAATTGTTAAGAGAAGTCTCTTTCAGTAGTGATTGAGCAAAGGAAGTCTCTTGGAGTTGTCCTTGAGCATAGAAGTCTCATTCTTGTGTGATTGAGCATAGAAGTCTCTTGGAGTTGTCCTTGAGCATTGAGAAGTCTCTTTCTTATGTGATTGAGCAACTTGTAATCCGACATTACATTTTAGTGGAACTCTCCTTGGAAGTGCAAGGGGGACAGGACTACTTCCGGTTTGTGGAAGGAACCTGTATAATTGCTTGTGTTCTTTCTTTCTCTGTTCTCTTACATTTATTCGCTGCACTAAGACTCTGAACTCAAGTCAGACTCTGAACTATTTCAGACTCTGAACTATTTCAGACTCTGAATCTGGGAACAGTTTTTCAGAACGTAAGAAAGAAGTTTTTGAAAACACAATTCAACCCCCCGCCCCCCTCTTGTGGTTTTTCTCACCTTCAGTTGGTATAAGAGCTTAGGCTCTGTAATTAGCACTTAACCGTGTTACAACGAAAGATCTGAGAAAAACATGTCTGGGGAAGATGCTTCTAGCTCTGGCGCTAGCTCTGGTTCTGGTGGTGGAGCTGCTATACCTTATGACTACAGCAACAACACCAACAAACATGAAAAGTTTGCAAATCACAACAAACCTCCCATGTTTAATGGTGACCCAGAAATGTTCTCTTGGTGGAAGACCAAGATGTATAGTCACATCATGGGAATGGATGATGAGTTGTGGGATATTCTTGAAGAAGGTG
>Ga0228710_1004128_pt1 | contig 22931 bp, 12 predicted proteins | sample MedpolnodulmetaG_FD_177995 | JGI IMG/M metagenome (GOLD analysis project Ga0228710, IMG submission 177995) | Root nodule microbial communities from Medicago polymorpha collected in Santa Monica, California, United States - pink nodules | ecosystem: Host-associated > Plants > Roots > Nodule...
AATGATTATATTGAATGTTTATGTTTATATTGAAATGTGAAGGTTATAATGTGAAGGTTATATTGAGATGTGAATGATTATATTGAAATGTGAAGGTTTAGTTTAGATTATATTGAAATGATGCACATAAAGTGTTTGATTAGGTTACGGAAATGATGTTAAATTTTTAATTGTTTGTGTAGATATGTCTGAGCAGGACCCGATTGATCCATCTAAGATGATTGGTGGTAGGCGTGCTCAGACACAAGCTACCAGAAGGAGAAGGAGAGGAGAAACGCACATATACCGAAGAGGGGTAGAGGTCGGAGGGGGGATGGTTCAGGGACTTCTCAGGCTACACAGCCTGAGGAGTCACAGGTTGTTGACCCGTCACAGGTTGTTGACCCGTCCGAGGTGGAGTACCTGAATTATCAGGATTAGGTACACCACGATGTGACTGATGGTGAGTATGACCAAGATCATATACCAGAGCAGCAGCAGAGACCACACGAGGATGACATTGCAGCAGCGGCTGCCCCAGCGTAAGTGTATCCCAGAAAATATATCTCTGCTGCACTCTTATGCCAATCATGTGGCATTGCCGCTTTGGTATAATTCAAATAACATATGTGTTATTTTTTTTTACTTTTTTTCCTTAATGTTTAATTATTATTTTTATATGGTCTTTGTTTAATTTTTATATCAACTTTTATATGTGTTTTTGTTTAAGTCTTTTCTTTATGTTTAATTATTTTCTTTATATTTTCTCTATTTCAACTTTTATTATTTTCTTTATGTTTAATTATGATATAAATTGGTTTTGTTATGTGTTTTTTTTAAGTTTTACATGTGTTATGTCTTAGGTTAAAAATACGTGCGGCAATTTAAATTTGTGATTTTTATTTTTGCATGTGTTAAGTTTTATTTTGTTTAGTTAGATGTTTACATTAAACTATGTTTCTTTTTCTATTATTTCAGGTTCATAAGATGCGTGTTGTGAAAGCGATTAACCATAGGAATAAAATTTTGAGTCTCAGACGTCCAAACGAGCATCAGAGATGGTTTTGGGATCCGCTTAGGGAGAGCGGGTTACATGATTTGGTTTATTTGGGCGACACTACCGTGCCTCAAGCTTTGCTGATGTCATTATGCGAGAAGTGGCATCCCGAGACCATCACTTTTCACATGCCCTTGGGGGAGATGATTGTGACTTTGGATGATGTTGCATGTCTTACGCATCTTCAGATTGAAGGGTGGATGTTGAGCCATGGGAAGAAGATGTTGAGACATGCGGCCTGTGCACTTTTGGTGAAGCACTTGGGTGTGTCGCAGACGGAGGCAGAGAAAATTTGTGGTACAGAGTATGGTGGGTACATTAGTTATCCAAAGCCGAAGGAATTATATACGAGGTACCTTGGTAGGGCAAACATATTGGCGGATACAGAGGATCTAGAGGAGCTGGTGGAGTTGGGGAGGGTTAGGAAATTTTGTGTGAGGTGTTATCTTCTATATCTTGTAGGATGCTTGTTGTTTCGTGATAGAAACAACAAACACATCGAGTTGGTCTATCTGACGACCATGAAGGAGAGCTACGCGGGGATGCATAATTATTCATAGGGAGGGATGACACTGGCATACCTATACGCCGAGTTAGCTGAGGCCTGTTTGCCTGGAGGCAGAGCTCTTGGGGGAAGCGTGACATTGCTCACTGTAAGAAACTTATTAATGTGAACCTTAACTTATATTTTTCATGCGTAATAATTTATAAATGTGATTTGTTTGGTTTGTGCATGCATGGTTTTTGGCGCATTTTCCTAAGTTTTTCAGTGTTGATCGCAACACCGACTATATTGGAAACTTTTCGGTTGCGGCGAGGTGGAAGCTACAGAAGGGTCATGGAGAGGGGGTGACGTATCGCTCATTGCTTGATCGTATTCAGTTTGATGACGTATGTTAGAGGCCGTACGAAGAGCACAGGGAGATCCAGGGTTTTGAGGAGGTTTTCTGGTATTCAGGCTAGATTATGTGCGGTGTTTGTAGGGTGTACCGTTACTTGCCTAAGAGGGTTTTGAGGTAGTACGGATACGTCCAGAGGGTCCCTAGACATCCGACGTATGCTGTAGAGCTGCTACCTCCTCAGATTGTGCAGGCATTCGTAGACTTCCGCACTCACACTCTAAAGGAGCCCGATTGGGGTGAGCCGGCATGAGAGCAGTCTTGGCAGATGGAGAATGGCTATGTGCTATGGTATAGTACAGTGTCTCACCCTCAGATTTTGCCACCTCTTCCAGGAGATCTTCCCAGGCCAGTAAATGAAGAGCAGATCATTGCACAACAGTGGGAGCGGTACAAGGCAAGAGGCTCGCCTGATACCTATGACATGGTTAGTGCTGCTGTTGCCTACTCTGATGAGCAGATTGGTCAGGAGGAGGTCATGAGACCTCAACAGTGGTTTCAGGCCATGAACCATGTTAGGGAGCAGATCGCGCCGATATTGGCCAGGAGGCCGAGGAGGCGGCAACTGCAGCAACATCAGCAAGACCAGGACCAGCAGTAGGATTACTTGTAGTTGTTGTTTAGGGATGGTTGGTTTTAGGCTTTGTTAGTTTCATTTTCAAACTTTGGTGACTATTGTTCGTATTTGGCTGACATTATGTATTTTAAATGATGTTGGTACATTTTGATTTCATCTTGGTAATTTGTTATCGTGGTGCATTTTTACTTGAATCAAATGTTGATAATTTATAATTGTTGTTGATGTGAAAATATTGGAATAGGTTTGTGTTATGTGTTTTAAAAACATTACAGGTCCAGAAGCAAGTGAAGCAAGTGTTGCTTCTGCCAGTTTTGGTTTCAGGACGTCTCAGTAGTTAACTGCAGCCGGTTTTATATTTCATCGGCAATTAACTGCCGAGGGGTATTATCATATTTTACATGACCAAACCATATGTGTCAACAACAAATTTCTTAGATAAGTAAAACTCAGATTCTTTCCCTCATTGTCAACTGAATGGAAATCTTTATAAAACTACACTCAATGAATCCAATGCACGGCATCCAGATATAATAAGAAAGCTTCAAGCCAAAAATGCAAAACATCAATTCAATTGTATTCCATCAATAGTTAAATGGCTTATCACCAAATACATAAAAAAAAAATCAGATATACTTTATTCTTGCCAGAATTCAAAGGTGTTGTCTCTGGCTAGTGTGAACAGAGACAACCTAGAAACAAACACAGCCAAGATGGATCATTAAAGTAAAAAAACCAAACAATTATATAAAGCATTGTAGCAAATGTTTGATTCCCCACAATCTCAATTTGATCGATTAATGGGAAGAAACTTTAAGGTTGAGGTTGAACCAAGACTTCCAACTACCACTTCCCCTGCGTGGAAGTGATGAAGTCCCACTTCCATCTTCAGCAGCTGCCTCATTTGTAGCCGCCTGTGGCTTCTTGCATAGCACAAAATTCCGAGCTCCATGTGAACCGATTTTATCCCAAGGACTCAAAGCCGCTGCACCATCAAACCACAATCCAGAGAGAGGGTTAGCTTGATTAGAAATCAATTCTAAGCATTAAAATATGAAAAATAATCAACTATAACTCCTAAGTTCTGCCAAACTTATTCTTTCAAGTTCTAAAAGAATCCAGCAAGTCAAGATTTAAAACAATGCAATGTCAATGCAAAATTAGCTAGGAACTAACAACACGATAAGTAAAGACTCAATTATTAGTTTCAAAAGGATAAAACATAAATATCTGAATAATTAACACAACACAAAAACTTTCGATCACTAAACGAACTCCTTAACACATATTTCACGGTTTAGGAACCTGCTGGCACACAAGATGTGCACCATGTTTTCTAAGTTTTTTCAACAAACAAGAGTCAGGGTTCAAACCATTGACTACACTTGATTATAAGTAGCCCGAGTCCATCACCACTGCAACTAAAATTTCTGATTAAGCACAAAACATAAATCCTCATTCAACAACATCAACAAACATATTTTCTCACTAACTGCAAGTCCAAAGATAAATCATTTATCATCAATACTTTCTTAACAACTTAACGTCTTAACCTATAACTTTCATTTATCTCTATATATCTTCATAAACAAAACTATTGGGTTCATCTTCCATTTCAATAAATAATCATAAATTGAGTATGAAGAGAATAATAAAATTATGCAATTGAATACAAAAATCAATACCATCAGATCCAAGATGAGGACAATAGAGAAAGAAAGCACTGTGATCATTCCCCAAGACAGGTAATCTCCCTTCACGAGCATAAGACTTCAGCGTCGTATCAATAACAGCCTCAACAAGCTCTTCCTCATTCACAACAAATCGAATCGGCCCAGCACTTCCAAGCACATTGATGCTAATCAACAACCTCCTCTTCGCATTATTCGCATTCTGATTCTTCTTCTGCTTGCTCAACAACATCGTGTTCAATTGACGCAGATCACAAAATCAAAAAACAAACGAATCGTATATACCCAAGAATCTAAAAACGCAATTGAGGCAATGGAATGATGAATTGTGTAAAAAAAATAGAATTTTTATGAAAGAATGAGGAAAATTGTTGAAAATTAGGGTTAGGGTTTGGATGAATTAGGGGTCGAGGCCGAGGCAGCGATAATGCCAACCTTGCATGCAAGAAGCGAAAGGGAAAAGGGAAGGAAGAAGAACGCTCGCCGTTGTTGAAGGGGAAAGGGAGCGCATGAAATCGAAGGGGAAAAGGGTTTCTACCATTCACGAAGATCTGAGGGAAATTGGAGAGAAAGAGAATGGGAAGAAAATAACGAGGAAAAGGGTTATATAGGGGTTCAATTGGAGAATGATTCAAATTTGGGCTTAGGGTTAGTTTTTTTTTCTTCATAGTTTTTGGTTGTCGAATCTTTGTTATTTACCTCATCATTACGTGGTTTCACATGAAAATTAATAACCAATTTTTGCACCAAAATGTATGAAAAGTAAATTATGACTAGTAAAAGACAAGTGGATTCGCACACGGGTTGAGTAATATTGTGTAATTATATTAAAAACGATTACATTGATAATAAAGATCAAATGAATATAATTTACATTAATGTAATGATTTGGATGAATATATGTTTCATTCATATGCAAAAATATGTTAAATATTTGCATTGTATTCGTTGCAGATTTTATTTGATGTCTACAGAAGTAAATTATCAAAATTAATTTAGTGTTTCTTTTAAATATTTTTTAAGCAAAACAACGTTAAATTCTTGCATCGCATCGGTTGTAGATTTTATATCATTAAATTTATGGAAGCAAAATTTTATGTATCAATGTGAGAAAATAGATATGATAAAATTTTGAAAATTTATGATTATTTTAAAAATATTAACTAATATAATGTTTCTATTATATACAAGCGAAAAGATTATGAATGGTAACAAACCCAACAACCTTTAAAAAAAACCACAAAACCATGTTTATCTTTTTCAATTACACCAATAATATGTCAAATATAATATAAATTTTTATTTTTTAAATCACACCAACACTATAACATTAATATAGGAAATTTTGTTTAAGAGTATAATTGTAATAATGAAAAAATTCGCCCGAAATCCCATACATAGTATAAAATAGATATCCCTTTATATATAGTATAAATTAATTTCCTTTTTGGTCAAGCAAGTTTATTAAATTTTATTCATAGATATAACATGTTTTCAAAAATATAAAAATGTCCCCAAAGAAAAGGGTGGAGATAAAGTTCTAATTAAAATGAGAATAAATTTTTGTGTAAGTAACCTCCTCTCAAGAAATAAAAAAACTACCAACCTCCCTATTATAAAAGGTTCTTGAAAAAATATTATATGATTGATCAATTTTTTTTTTAGTATAAGCATCTTTTTTAAAAACTCATATCTTTATGTTTATATTTTCGTGAAAGTTATTTCTAAAATAATCGAGTAAAATTAAAATAAAAAACTATTTAAAAAAAGATTTGATTAATATTTTTTTTAAGAAGCTAAAATAGAATTAATTAACCAACCAACTTTACTTTCTTTGTACAATGGGTGCTAGAGAGAACTAATGATCAAGTAACAATTACAACAAATAATGGGGTAAAAACAAAACAAAACACCTCAAATACATAAAAGTGGATTAACCCCCTAAATGTGGTGGTTAAAAGCAAAATTGTTATGATTTGCCTTCAACCATCAAAAAGAATGAAGCTTGATAATGTTGATAATGAGATGAATAGTATCCTCCTTTTGCTGAAAAATTCCAGTGTTTCGTTTTGTACTTGCAGTAAGTACAATAAGAAAATCTAGGATTTAGATTGTCTATGAGATGCCTTGAGAGTGATCTCAATGGTGGTATTTATAGCCCTCGTATGGGCTTGTTTTAGCGTGACTTAAGCCCCAAGCAAGCTTGGCTTTAAGTTTTTTTTACCCAGTTTTGGATACTTTTAAAAGTTGTTTAAGGCGGCGCCTTTGGGAGGACGCGCCCAGGCTTCAGGAGCCTTTCTGGAGGGCGCCTAAGCCTTTCTAGAGGGCTTTTAGGCCCTTAGGAATATATTGACGGTCCACATTCTTTTCAAATAACCCAAATAATATAAACCAAATCAAATGAAAGACATGACGAGTATTTTTAGAATAGCCTCCAAAGGCAACAAACTGAATAAGATGATATGAAATCTAATATAGGTTGACCATGATGAAAACTAATCAATTATAAACAGTGATCCAAACTTGACGGTAAAAGTTATGATCCAAAAAGAAATGGTCCAAATTCTCTAAGATACCACACCCTCCCACAAAAGATGAGCGTCAACTGACACCACCTCCTGAATAGGTTGTCGTTTATTGGAAGTCGGTTACAGAGAGGCCGCCACACAAAAAGACGCCTCTTTATGCCAAATTAAATGATAATTTTCTGCAATTATGTTTGATTAACTTTATAATATTCGTGAGAGCCTTTATGATAGGGAAGTTAATAGAGAGTTACACGTGAGTTTATTCTCATCTATATTTCCTTTATAAGTTATATAAAGAGAATACACCATTTTAGGTTGATTTTTTTCTTCCATTTTTATCCTTTCTTTCAACAATTTTATCATGTTATAATATTATTTAAATTATTAATAAAAAATTAGTTAAATAATCACATTAAAATAGGAGCAATTTACAACAATAACTATTGGAGAAACAATCACAACAATAGTAAAAATATTCCCCTAAAAAAATAGTAAGAATACTAAACGCTATAAAAAAAACATTTTTTTTGACGTTATAAAAAAAATTTATTTTAACCTAATATAAAAAATATTAGGTTTTGGTGTCTAACATTTTTCTTCCAATTTTATCTTTTATTTAATTACTTTTTAACATTTTTATCATTTTTTGCCAATTAAAACAGAAAGACAGACACATTGCCACTAATCGTCATAAGAACTTTATTTTCAACTTTTTTTTTGGGTGTTTTTATTGATTCTAAACTTATTCCCATAATTAGTTCTCCTTGAAACATAACGATGAAATCTTTTTCCAAGAAAAATTTAAAAAAAGTGTTTCCGTGATATTTTAAATTCCTGGGAATGATTTTCTGAAATTCCTAGGAATAACTAAAATGTGTTTAGTTAGTAACTTATATTCCAAGGAATAAATGATTAAATTATTAAGACACCCCTATTATTTATTTACTACATATTTCAAAATTCACACATGAAAAGTTATTTAAAAATATTATTTATTCAATCTTTTTTTAATGACTTTTGGATGAAGACTATTTTTATTTTAGTTCATTGATTTTGATTGTGATTTTTCATTGGCTTATAAACAGGATGTTTATTTTCTCTAATTAATTAATAAAATACTATGTAGCAAAGAAAAAATCTCCTAAAAAAATGTACCAGAAGACAAAAAACGTTACATGCGGGAAAGTTTATTTCTCCAAAATGAGAAAATGAAATGCACTAGAAGTTATGTAATGTAGTTAGTGGGGATAGCATAAATCAGACAAAAGTAATGCACATAAATCACATCATCCTCACGAAGATTATTTGTGGCAATGTACATCAATCAGACAAATCATAAAACACAACATAAAATACTTCACAAATAATTATGTTTGCGCAATGTCATATAATCATATGTTTAAATTACTCATAAGCCATAAACTGCAGCCATAATTATGTTTCCTAGTTAACATTTCCCTTTTAACTTAAGTCCCATGTTATTGGAAACCTTAATATGGATATTGCAGCATGTGGTTGTGTAAACTTCAACATGAGCCTATAAACATCCCTCTGAAGGTGTAAACACAAAGGCCAGTGAGTTCAAGTGTAAATAAGAAGGTGTAGACTTCAACCAACTATAAACATCCTTCTGAAAAAGGGTAATGCGCACCCTGAAACCCATCTATTTGAAAACAACCTCATACATAGGAATCAAATTCCCCTTGTAACGAGAGCATATCATTTGGTTGATGGAGGGAATCTATACTTCCCATAAATAGATTTAGTAGGATCTACGTCCATAAAAGGACACCCGATCACATCAAAATTAGCATAGACTGAGGGAGTGTATAAAGGTTCGACCGCAATCCACGACATACTCACATCCCCTACTGGGATATGAGTTTGCTTCTTTGCCATTTCATCTAAAAAGTGAATGAAAGGAAATATGAATTCGATGTTCAATCAAATCCACACTTCCACAATCGATCAAAGTAAAACAATGAGGAAGAGCTTGGTGAATCTTTTCCTTGAACGGCCAATGTAGTGATATCTTTCTCAAAAATAACCATCACACCAAAATCAAATACAAACAAATCAAAGACATCACTATTAATACAAATATTATCTTACAACGACGACTACCCAACTAAAAGTTAGGAATTACCCAAAACCACCGACATAGAGTGGTACGAAACCCACCTACACCAAAACCACCGACATAGAGTGGTATGAAACCCACCTACACCTTGTTACAACGATCTAAGAACATTAAATGAAAAATCTATGGTGGAGCAGTCGCTACCAGTGACGACGAAAACTATTTTGCCACCTTCAAACACTTACAAAAATCACAAATACTGTTAGAAAACTATTAGATGGAGCAACTTGTTAGTGTGAGTGTGAAACCTCTAGAAAACTACAAGGGTTCTAAAAATTATAGTCTAGTGCTTGCCAAACCCATAGAGTAAAGTGCCTTGGAGAAGAAAATGTAAAAGTGTTTTGAATCCCCCTCCAAAATCATTTATGGCCTTCATAAAATAACCTTTGGATGGCCAATGGGTCATTTATCTTGTACAAACATTCATGAAACAATGTCGTGATCCCAACGGTTGGCAACAAAGAGTCTCATACTTAATCCAATGCTCCACAAGAGACATAACAACCATGATTAAAAGCTTTGATCAATCCATCGATTCGTCAAAAGATTTGATGAAAATCCAAGTGTGACGATCGATCTAAAAGTCTCAAATCCTCATAAAAAAATTAACGCTAAAAGGCACTCAAAAGCCTAGGCTATCAAGGGCTAGAAAGTAGCCTCAACACGTGGCATGTAGAAGTCAACTGTCATGTACCCTCAATCTTCTCCTCGAGACAGGGATACAAATTCGCATTTAATGCATGGCGTGTTGGATGAATAAATCTTCATCATAACGATTCACACTTCCCGAGGCTGCTCGTGGAAAAATGCCTTGATGGTATATTCCTAGTGAGGAGCGTGAATACAACAAAAATCATCATCAAAACGAATGATCTTGACACTTGAACATTGGAATTATTCTTTTCCAAAATTAAGTAATTTCTCCTCGAACAAACTTTAAGTTTCATGGTCACACATCTTGGATCACTCCCTGCGAGCTTAAACTCTTTTGCAATAATTTCTCCCTGCGAGCTTAATACTCTTTTTCAACGAATGTTTTTCGCGAGCTTAAAACATGCTTTGTGAAAGCTTATTACATACTTATAGAATATTTGTTTTTCGTTAACATAATATGCTCAAAGTCATCACTCTTCACTATCAGAATGATGACTTTGAGGCAACTATTCTAAACTATTCAAAAGGCCTTGCTTGCCAGTACATGACCTAAAACAAGGTCCAAACTAAGTTATTCACACATCCAATTAACACTGAGGTGTACCAGAAACACTCACACCATCAACAAATTAGAAATGTCTCCTTCACATTCAATATGTAATGCTCGACGGTTATAGAATCTGCCTTCTATAACCATCAACAATCAACATTTCAATTTTCATTGGAAGGATTTCACCCTTAAATATTAAACGTATATAAGAAGACTATTTTAAGTCCTCTAAGGTACAAACAACCTTTCCCTTTTACTCTTACTCTATTTTGCTCACATACTGACATGAGTGTTAGAGTGTCCTCTTTTAGGCACCCCCTGCCCCTGCCCCATAGTTTCAACCACAACTGCTCACCGGACGGTTGTCTTTTGATCACCTCATATCATTTTCCATTTAAAATGCACAAATCGAACCAACAAAGACTCTTGACTTGATACCACTTTGTTGGGTCATGACATAAGGGGAGTCTCGGGGGAAAAGACTATGAGAAAACACATAAAGAGAATTTGATACTACATATTTGCTCAAATCCTTAATACGAAACATCTAACTTACACTTGCAATCGTCAAATAACTCTGATTAAATTTACCTTTACAGAAACACATTTTTCTCATGCTAATTTTTCTATAAATTAAAAGGAAATGTTAACGAATCAAATGATAAGTTTTTATAAAAAATTGTATATTCAATACATTAAAAATTGAAGTATTTAATTTTTTTAAAAATATAATTTTTTGCTTTGATATCTTTAAAAAGTGTTCCGAGAGGACTTTTAGAAAGACCTTAAAATAAATTGGGGTAGGTTTATGTACATGTAAGTAAAAACATGATAAGACATCCACATGGTGCAAGAGATGTTTATTTTGCAAAGAAAAAAAACGTGGATATATTATTTTGCGATCTAGCAACTATATAGGGATAGGAGAGGCTAAGAAGAGAGAGAACAGCTTGGATACACAATGATCACTAAAATAGATTGCTACCTGCCAAAACAAAATTGAGGTCGGTAGCACTTTGTTTTTTTCTTCTTTTCTTTAGACATTTGTTACGACCAAAGCATTAAAAAAACATAATTATTATATGTACTAAGATTCCATTAGTAGGGTCCAATTTTCTGTTGTGTTATGTTAGCTGTTTTCACACGTTTGTGCTTTCTATTTTAACCCTCAAAGAAGCTCCTTAAACTTCATAATCAAATCCGTTTGGCAAGTCATTTTGTAGTCATGGATAATAATGTTCTTGGTCTTCTAAAACTTCGTATTAAAAGAGGTATTAATCTTGCAATTCGTGATTCTAATTCCAGCGACCCTTATGTTGTTGTCAACATTGGTCATGAACAGGTTCGATCCTTGCTTTCTCTATTTTTCTTAGAGTTTGTGTTCTTCGTCTTCAAGAATTTTCAAGAATTTAGAAAGATAAATTATATAGTCAACGTTTAGATTGATACCACCGTGATTTTGTTAAAAAATTATATTTTAGAACTTCAACAAAATCACGATGTCACCATGATTCTATCAAATTCACGGGGTTTATGAACATGCATATAATCCTTATTTTCTTGAGAATGTTCTGCTCTGCAAAATCATGTTATTGGTGATATTGTTAAGAGTAGGAATGTCCAAAACCTTATGGTCTTTTCCTTTGCTTTGCTTTGTAAATTGTAACATATGGCCAAGAGTAAATTCAATAAAGTTGTTTTAATATATGTTGTCATCACATATTCCTTTTGGTCTTTGGCGTTCTCTTCTAGTCTCTATAAAATTTGTTCATGTTAAAATTAGTCTTTGAGAGACTAAAACCAAATATTATGAATTGATTTTACAGGAACAAAAACAAAAGAACAAGAACCAAAAACGAAAGGTTGTATATTTCCTGAGTCTAAAAACATTTTTTTTTACAAGGATTAAATCCAAAACTCTTGATATTTGCAAAGAACATTTGCATATTCAACTTTTTTATACATATGAATTGTATGTTTTATAATTGAAGTTTGGTGGCAACACACATAATGGTTCATATGTGTTTGATTCTACAATAACAAAAATGAATTGTTTTGATACATTTATGTAAAAGTAAGCCGAACAATAAATTTGACGATAAAAATCAACCTTTGATGTAAGAATTTCAAATTCTAGTTTTAATTTAAAATCAATTATGGAAGCAAAATTAGTTCAACTTGAGCACATGCAAATATGTCATGATCAATTTTACAACTCTGAAATCAATTTTGTTTCGAGCAAAAGTGAAGATTATTGTTTTCTTTTCATTGATGCAGAAGTTGAAGACTCGTGTCGTGAAAAACAACTGCAACCCTGAGTGGAATGAAGAATTAACCCTTTCAATAAGGGATGTAAGAGTTCCAATACGTCTGGTAAGTAAAACTAGCTCCATCTAACTTAGCATGCATTACAAAGAATTTATTTATGAATGAGAGCTTCACTTTGAAGAGAAAAATAAAGTTATATAGTCACAATAACTAAATGCTTATTTGCTTTTTAAAAGAATTGAGGAATGAAAAATTATTATTAATAATGGTGATATTAATGGTCATTTTACAACCATTTTGTGGGAGATTTGAACTCTCTCCTTTAAAGTTACAAAGTCAAGTTCTTACAGACAACCCGATGAACTTATTTGTTGATGACGTTGCATTTTTGTTTCACTTCGCAGACAGTATTTGACAAAGACACTTTCTCCGTAGATGACAAAATGGGTGATGCAGAGATAGACTTGAAACCATATGCTCAATGTGTACAAATGAAGTTGGATACTCTTCCGAATGGTTGTGCAATCAAGAGGGTTCAAGCAAATAGGACTAACTGCCTTGCTGAAGAGAGCAGTTGTATTTGGAAAAATGGAAAAGTCATCCAAGAAATGATTCTAAGATTGAGAAATGTTGAGAGTGGAGAATTGGTTGTGGAAATTGAGTGGGTGGATGTTCCAGGTTGCAAAGGTCTATTAGGGGCACAAATATAAGTTGCCCCCTTTCGATAACAATCAACCAAGTCTTATTGTAGTAACTTAGATTCAATGCATGAATCAAACGACCCTGTAATATTATTATATCCTAAATTATTATATAAAGTCTTAGACTTTATATATGTTAGTTTGAGCTTTGTGCAATGAAAAAAGGTGGTGTAATATACAGCAGTTATTATGTAATTTATATAATGACTATTCTGTAATTAATCGTATTCAATAAGATGGAAGTTAATAATTCGTATTTGTAGAAATATTTATTCTTTAGTATTCTAGGTTTTGTGTTGTTGTTTTGTTTAGGTTAGCTTCAATCAACGTATTACTTTATTTTAGACGAGATCTTAAATCTTAAAAAACAATAACCCACTTTGAAACCCTTATAATATACCCTGATTATTTTGGAAGTGTATGAATCTTGATAAATTCCTTAGGAGGCCATAATGTTAAGTTTCTTTGCTTCTTTTGTCCAATTATATCTTAAATTTGGTATAAAAAATACGACGGTTAAAGAAAATTAGGCCACTCTTAAGATTTGTTTCTATTATTGCTATAATATTATTATTGAGTCATCAAACCCTAGAATTCTAAGATCAATATGGTATGACATATTGATCCCTTGAACATATGCATTGATCTCATCAGTATTGATACATAAGTCAATAGACGCAAGTGGATGCCTCAACACCATAATAACACACAACAAATATTAGACTAATAAACTCAAGTGGATCAAATTAAACAAACACACGATGTAAAAATGACAGTTTCTTTTTTTACTCTGAGTTTCTCACACGTCTTATACAACTCGGATTTTAGAATTAAAATAGGGCGCATGAGAAACTCATAAAGTAGAAAAAGTAATAGCTTGTATAAATACACACACAATATAGTTCAAGCTCTTATTTTACACACTCCTCTTACACCTTCATTATTGAGTGATTTTCATGATTTTCATGTGAGTTTCCACAAAATAATCACTGTCCACTTTCTACTAGTTGGACCCACTTAAAAAACCCTGTGAAACACACACTTTTTTATAGGGAAAACATACAGACACATACACATGATAGATAGATATATAGTTCATTTTTATTTTTTGAGTAAATGATGAATCTAGGTTAACCTTTAACTAAGTTCCCATCAAGGTCTCTAACAATATTAACAATAAACTGCTGGTATTTCTTTGGAGGTGGGGTGTCATCATTAAGCTTCTCGTATTCTATTCTCAACTTTAAATTTCCATTCTCAACGTTCACTATGGCCTTGTAGTTTTTATACAACTCCAACACATTCCCTCCCACTGCAACATATGTTATAGTCTTGTTCAATTCATCCACTTCAATCCTTTCATTGAAGGTCTCCACCTTTCCTTCTGCATCAATACATTGAACATAAGTATATATTACTGAGTATTTTTAGTAAAAATTGAACTCAATACTTTCGATTTTACAACACTCACACATATATGCTAACAATTTTTTTATGATAAAATAATAATGACCCGACTTTAATTTATGTACTTTTGCAAGTGTAAAAATATTTTACACTTTTATCCAATAATATGTTGTTTTCTCATAAAACACATTACTAGTTGTCCTATGTATATATATATTAAATGATCCGGCAAAACAATTTTAGAGGTACGTGTAAATTATTTTTATACCAACAACTCATATAAATTAAATAATAATAATTCACTGCACTAAAAAAAAAAAATTATCTTGGCAAACCTATGCTATATTTCCAAATCTTGACAGAGCCAGGAGTTTTCCAATCGCCTTTGTGAATCTCAACACCATGCACGTTTTCACTCTGTGCTTTATTTGGAATATGTTGACTTTGGCTCTTGAGGAAGTTGAAGAACTTTTGAGGACACGATTTGAGTTGCACACTTGCCTCAAGGACACAAATTTGAGCCATGAATTCAGATAGATATGCCACTGAAAAGTACAAGCTTTCACGTTGTGGAATACTTTCCTAATCTGCTTGCTACATATTTATAGTTGTAGAAAATGTTACTGTCCTTGCCACTTTTGATTATTTGTTATATTAATTGAAGATCAGATTCTATGGTAATGGGATTTGCGAGCAAAAATTAATTCTGATCAACAAACTCACATAGCTAATTTTTTTTATCAAAATTATATTTTATAGTATTATTCTTTCGATTTGGTTCAAAATAATGATTGATATATAATAAAAATTGATTTTTTTATGTAATTTAAATTATACTTGTTTTGATTTTTTTAAAGAGTCGAACGACAAAATTCATAGACACTAGCATCTCCAATGAGGAGTACTTTATTTAATAAGGACTTCAACCTATTAAGAACCCTATTGGAGAAGAAAAAAAAATGGGTACCTATTAGTTACAAACAATTATATAAGTAGATAAAAGTTGGTCCAATCATCTGAAATTCATGTGATTTTTCTTTTCAATTTCTTTTTTATTTTTAAAATGCACATATTAAAGTACATGCATATTTGTGAATCTACGTAAAGACTCTTTTCGATTTACTATTATTGGAGTCATTGAGTCTTTAATATGTATTTTTATTAAAAAAAAACTTTAAATAAATTATGTGTACACGAGAGACCCATTTAAAAACTCTTTTTAGTTTACTACCATTGAGGATACTCTTAGAGAGTCAAACCCGCGTTTCAACGTACCAAATTTGATGTAATCTTTCACAATTGTGCTTATGAGGCAATTAGGTTTGGTGTACTTATGAGACAATTAGTTTTGGTTTTGTTACAAGTTGAATTGGACTTGAAAACCCCCCCTACATGCTCAGAATCTCTAATTGAGTCTTGTACATGGGCAGACACTTAGTTTAGTGAGTGCAACACAAGTTTTAGGGTGTGATTGGATGAAGGGTTTAAGAGGGGAGGGTTTACTTTTCTTTTTTAAATTACGGACATTATAAAATGATTTTTTGAAAATGGAATTAACAACATGATAAATGATCAAATAATACTTTAAAAACACTTAATTTCTTTTAAAAAAACATTTTACATTGTTCGTAATTTAAAAAATAAAAGTGAGCCCTTCCCTCCTAAACCCTCAATCCAAACACACCCTCTTAAAAAGCAATGCAATGCTGCATTAATTTTAATTCAGTTTATTGACTAGTCGTTAAAAGAATATGTACTAGGGGATTATACTAGTTCCACTTCTACCAGTTGCGGAGGAATTTTCCTTTTATAGCAAAAAATGGTAATCATGATCTTAAATTCTCAAGAAAAGAAAACAAATGGCAGACAAGCATGGGTGAAGCACACAGTAGAGGTATCCAGTAACAGTGGAGGTAAGACTCTTGGGGAGTGACCCAAGGGGTACTAAACGTTTTAAATCGGGGACGACGCAATCAACATGACATCCACACGCATCTAGACTTCGGCTATGTGTTGTATTAGTTTTTAATGACATGAAACCTTGAATTTTTTATTTTTTTTTTAATTTTTTTCTTTCCGCACACGTCAATGCCTCGTCACATGTTTGCATACGTCAGCGTACATTCAACACACGCCAACATGTGCCTAGCACCAGTAGCGGAGCCAGAAATTTTGAATAGTGGGGGCAATGTATAAATAAATTTGTAGTAGGATCATCTTAAATAGTTTAGAAACCCTATTCTAATTTGTAGCAGGGTCATCTTAAACAATTTGACGTCAATATACAATATTAATTTAGAGGTCGATAACAATTTGAAGAAGACATTTTGGTCTCCAAATGTGTGATGTGTTTTCACTAAAATATTTGAAATTTATCAAAACTATGAGCATTTCTTCAAATTGTTGTTTTGTTATTCATTTTATAGACCAAATTGATTAATGAAAAATATATTTAAAGATTAAATTAACTGACTAAAGACAAATTTAAAAATCAAAATGACTAACAAAAAACAAAGTTTGTTTTTGTAATTTTAATAGAAAGATTGATAACCCATATTTTGATTTGAAACCTCTTAAATTTTTTCATAATAAATAATTACATTATTATCATATATTAATTATTAAGGAAAATGAAACCAACATAAAAGAAAATATATTGAAAGATGAAGAACCAACTTTTTTGTTTAATAGGTTCTATAACATCTGTATAGAAGGTTGATAATTTTTTTTGGAGTAAATATAATAAATAAATAAGTAAATAATTGTATTAGTGTGTGTGTGTATATATATATATTGTAATTTAATACGAGTGTATTAATGCATGAAGCTATGCTGCTTTGGAAAACTTTATGGGGGCACAAGCTCACATAGATATATACATGGCTCCGCCACCGCCTAACACACTTCAACGTGCACCCTCCTTTGACTGGTGCATCCCAACACATTCTCGCGTCAACACTTGAAGAGCCTTTAATGAGACGTGGTCACAGTTCATCTCCTAATGGTCGAAGGATCTGAGCCGTCTATGTAATGAACACGATTACCTTATAAAATAAACTTGGTTCTATATTATTTACAACAATTGGCAGGCTTTCATGAAATTTCTTGCAAAATAAGTTAATAAGTATTATGAATTATATAGATAAATTAACTCTCATTCGGCACTTATCAGTAACCTTATACTTGAATTTTAGTATTTTATTTTAACTTAATTTGGGACCCTATGAGGACATGAAACTTAGAAAGAACAAAACTTTTTGGTTCTAACATTAAGGTTCTCCTTTGCGGAAAGATGTTGATAATCACACAAGGGAAAGGCGAGAACTTTGATAGTTAATCATTAGATTGAAATGCCCCAAAGACTAGCAAAAATAAGGGGTGAACATATATGGAATGACAACTCGGTTCAAACAAAAATAAGTATAAGAAGTAAAGGGCAATCGTGCTGATTAAATAGGATGACTCTTACCTAGTAATTATGCCCAAAAGGTGGTTGATCTCTAATGCTTGAAAAAGAAAAAGAAAAAAGAAAGATATAAAATGAGTTGAGACTGATCATTGTGCCTAAATGTAAATACCCTAATTATTCTAAAAAAGGGACAAGGTTGAAAATATTGAAAAAGTTCTTGCATTTTTTATGTCAGATGTTTGGTAGCAAGGTTAGAGTTGATATGATGCATAACGATAGAAGCAAAATAACAAGAAGTATGAACAACAATACAAACACCATGCACTAAGGGGGAATAATTTAGGTTGTATTTACAAGGGTGATTTGGGTGTTTTATGTAGAATCCATATCTCAAGGACCCCGATCTAGTTTTATTATTAAATGCATGATTTTCATGGTTCTTGGCTAGGAATTTGAAATGTTGTTGAATACTTATTGTTAAATCACTTGATAATTTAAATATTCTTTAAGTTGATTCATTCCATATTCCTCCTTAACTTAATGAGTCTTTTATTGTTGCATTCTATTTCTTTTTTATGTTTATTCAAGTTTTAGGAGTCTTTTATACTAGTTAGTGCTTGGTACTTGACATGTTGCATCACTAGTTGAAAATTTGAGCGAATGATATTGCATTGCAGTTTGATGTTGTAGCCTTGGAATGCATTTGGATGCTGCAAGGGAATGTGCGGATGAGTCGGCCACTAAAGGATTACTTGTAGTTCAAGTTATGAGACTCCTCTATTGATAAGGAATATTCTTATGCTTAATATAAGGATGTGTGGGGCCACTGAAGGATTGCTTGTAGCTCAACCCTCAACAGAACACAAGCAGCCACCAATTGTCTAAAACAACATTTATACATTATATACCATCCTTCATTCCAGCTTGAAGTCACTGGAAATAGATCTTAGAGTTTTGAAGCCTTAGGAGTAGTTACTAAGTGAGTAGGTGCAAAAAACTTATTTCTCTCCAAAAAAAAAAGTGAGTAGGTGCAAAAAACTTGTTGTTGTAATCTTCTTCTTTGTAACATTGAATATACATTTGCTATATGACTTTGTTTTTAATCTATTCCATTTCTATTTTAGTAAGCTCGCCATTGTCTAAATAATTTGTTAGTTAATGAACAATGAGGTTATAAATATGTTTGCATGTTAATTTTGCTATAATATATAAATCTCCTTTGAACAAGTTGTTTAAACTCAAATCTTTGAAATGAAACTTAACCACTTTTATTGTATTGCAAGCTCCTTGAGATCAGAAGAGGAAAATAATGGATATTCTTGTTCAATATGAATTAAGGTTTTATGCTCTAAAAATATAAAAATGTTGAATATCTAAGGGTAACCTTTACTCTTCAATTTCATTGGAAAGTTTTGACATTTTAATGTATTATGATTAACTTACCGGTATTTTAACCAAGTTATGCCCTAAGAAACTGCTAGCCAATTGAATTTTAACCTAATCTTTTTTCTTTTTTTTTGGTAGTCAGAGTTCGAACCACAAACCTTACATATTTTATGCATTGTTCATATCAACTGAGCTAAACTCACAAGATATTTTAACCTAATCTTTATTAGCATGGTTTAATTTTGAACTATTAATTTTAAGTTTAAAACCATAAATGATTTCCAACACCTTCCTCATATCCAACACCTTGACTGGCTTTTGTTGAGTTTTTTTTTTTTTTTTTTTTAAAATAAAAAATTTAAATACATAAGAATAAATGTAGTATACATAAAGACAGGATTTGTGTGTATTATATTGTCCACTTGGTATGGCTTCAATTGGAGAAGAGTTAGCAATAGATGATGATGACATTCTTAAGTGTGTGGTTACAAGGACGAGGAAGATGAAGAACATGGAAGATAAAGAAGAAGCTGGAAGTGAAGAAGGAGATAGAAGAGAAAAGAGTTTTAATTTGAATTTTTCTTAATTATGGTTTTTTTTTAATTTATTCCCTTTGTTAATTTTCGTTTTTGGATTTGGTCATTAAATTAAACCTAGTGACCGGTAACATGGATAGACACATCAACCAATATCGTCACGTCATCTTCTGCTAGCCATGTGCGTTTCCGTAATAGATAGTGACGACAAGGATCAAATCAAAAAGTTTAAAACTTACGAAATTTGTTTTGCAACAAAAAAGATACAGAAACCAAAGCCAAAAACATGCGAAAGTGAAAAACACGCGATGACGATTTAATTATTTAAGGAGTAAATGATCACTTTGGTCCTTGACTCTGTATCTCGCTATCACAAAGGTCCCTAACTCAGGAATTAATACAAAGTAGTTCCTGAATGTGCACTTGTGTTAACTGATGATGCAACAAAAGTTTTATGCTGATAAAGAGTATGAGGTGTCACATGAACTAACTTCTTGACGAAGAGCAACACTTTGTTGGGACGAGTTTGGGGACATTACTTTTCGGTTTAGGGATATTGGTTTTCAGTTCAGAGATCAAAGTGACAATTTTCTATTTCACTTCAATCCATGTGACACTTCATAGTTCATACTCCTTGTCAGCATAAAACCTTTGACACGTTAATCATGAGTCAGAGACCTTTATGATAGCGAGGTGCAGAGTCGAGAACCAAATTGACAAATTGACCATTTACTCTTTTATTTAAGCCATTAAGACATAATTTTTCATTTATAATTGAAGCCGACTGAAGCAAGTATTTTGGCTTGTTGGAGCTGAAGAAAGAAGACATCAAAGGATTGGTAGTCCCATACATCAAATAATAGCTGGTTTGATTGGTGCGTGAAATTAGAGTGATCCAAAATAAGCCGAATATGCGTGGAGCGATATAGAAGATTCCCGACTTAAGTAAGCATCTTCCTCTCTCTTATTCTATCCCTCTTTCCTTTTTTTGTTTCTTATCAAAATCAAAACGCGCTTTTCAGTAAAAAGCGCTTCTTCTTAATTATTTTTTACCAACTGAAATCAACCGCCACTACCTCATCTCACTTCCCCTATAAATAAACACATATTCTCATTTCGTCATTTTAGTATTTTACTACTTCTCAACATTAATTTATTTTTTCTCAGGTTCTCTTTCTCTCTCTCCACACTCCAATATATTTATTATTAATTTATTTCCCCTGTTTCATTGTTGTTATTGCTGTTATTTTGGGGTTAAAATTGTGAAGAAAATATTTAATTAGTAGTTTTCTGGAACATAATTGCTTTTTCATGTTTCATTACTGCATGTTTCATCATGATTATTGTTGTTAGAGTTTGATTTAATGAAAAAATTGGGGTGCAGCTATAATCTTTTTTTCCATCGTTTTGTGATTTATGCTAAAATTAAAATACTGTGCTTTCATATCTGAATGCATTGAATTTAAAACATGGCATCAAAGGGTCTGCATTTCAGTTATTTGCAGTGACTTTGACAGAATCACGGTTGAGAATCTAATTTTGATCATGGAAAATCATTTGACATGTACATAATATGTTATTATTTGGTTGTTAGGGTAACATGCAATGAAAATTGATTACAGCTAATACTGGAAGGTTATATAGTTAGATTTTTAATGTAATATGTTGTACTTTTTTGTTGATGATATAATTTGTTATATTAAAAGGTGTATCTTGCAGTTTTTTTTGTGATTATATGCTAATTTTTGTGTGGTTAAAACTACATACATGTTTTAGATTTTGTTATGAAGTAATGACAATATTCTGATTTTATCACAGAAATATTGGGTAGCATACAGCACTCTAGAACCAACTGGTGCCAGCAAGAAATTGCTGGCCCAGAAGTTGAATTGCATCTGGTCTAGTCAAGCACATGAGTCAACAGGGGACACTTAATCGTAGTAGAGCCCTTGAGGGTGTCCATGGGGTTCATGTGGTGCCTCATTCGCCGTTTTCTTTGACAGAAAGTAATCAAAGTGGAGGTCTTCATCCATCAACGGGTGGAACTTCAACTACTGAAGCAAATCAGCTTCTGTTAATGCAGTGAGTGAAATATATATAAGGAATTTCAAAGTTTTCTAAACCCTAAATACTAACCGACTACAAATATGTTTTGTACTTGTAGACGGGTATGGCAACAAAGACCAGCATGCTTGAGACCTATCCATTGTAGTGCTAGTTGTCATGGTAAGAAATTTTCTTTCCATTTGATGTTGTTCTTGTTTTCCTTAGAATAGTCTAGTCTTATGCGTCGTAAATAATTGATATATTGCTATGTCCCTGTATCAGGTGATCAACATATTGCTGAAACAATTGCTAATGTGCTTACTTCGATTCCTTTTATAGCTCTTGGAGTGAATGCTCCAAGGTAATATCTTTCCCCAATCATCTTAAATTCCTTTGACTAGAAACATGTCTTAGTTGTCTGATGAATTATTTTGCAATGTAGGAAGAATCTCAGTTGTAAGTTGTATGCCAATTCATTAATTGGAGTTGGAGTGGCGTCAAGCGTGTATCATTGTTCAAGAGGGAAACTGAGGAAATATTTGAGATGGCTTGACTACACAATGATAGCTACAACAACTGTTGTAAGTAGCATATCCATAGATAGACATGAATAACTAAAGGCTATTCAATAATATGCAAAATCCCTTGGTAAAAAAAAAGTGCGAAATCCAGACTATATATGTTATATTCTGGACTTGGAAATTGGAATATACTCCAAGTCTCTAAAATATGTCGCTGCAACCAATCTATCCAGATCTGGATAGGAGAACCTAGGTAGTCAATCCGGATAGAGGCCTGGAGCGACCGACCCCAAAAGTGGGATAGCGGGATCCTGGGAACAGAGGAGAGATTGTATAAGAAACCGAAGAGAACAAAAAAAGATAGGATAAAACAATTACCAGTTAGAGATTCGATGCAACAGAAGAGAGATTTAATGTGTCTTTTAATGTCTGTTCAAGTGGTAGCCAATACCAATATAACAATAAAAAAATGCATATGATAGAAAAACAAGAACATGTAATGAATGGAAGAACATAGAAGATCAAAAGAAAACATGGGTGTAGGTTATACACTATATAGTCAATATGTTAAAATAAAAACAT
>Ga0228710_1004130_pt1 | contig 22925 bp, 10 predicted proteins | sample MedpolnodulmetaG_FD_177995 | JGI IMG/M metagenome (GOLD analysis project Ga0228710, IMG submission 177995) | Root nodule microbial communities from Medicago polymorpha collected in Santa Monica, California, United States - pink nodules | ecosystem: Host-associated > Plants > Roots > Nodule...
GCTGACCAAGATGCAACATCATTAGAGGACCATACTTTTGTGAGAGGGATTGAAAAGAGCGATGAGGAAGTGTTCCTAGTTGAAGGTAGTTGCCAATTATTGGCAATCTAGGTGGGGATGGAGGTAGATTTAATTTGTTTCTTCTAACTTTAAACTTGAACACCAGCAGCATGCTGATGAAGAAGGAAAGAAACGTGAAAAGGGTGGCATTTAGATCGTGTGGTACTTTCTTTAGAAATGAATATGGTAGATTTTGAAACATTCTTCCTTCCAACATGTTGATTGATACAAAATACTTATGTTTTATGTATTTTCTTTGATGTATACGATGTTGGTTCGTTATGCATGTGTGTATAAATACTGAGAAATTAACCTCGTACCATAAGAATCTACAGAAAAGGGATATACGTGTTGCATTTAGGTGGCAGTTGGTGGCGCAATTCTTCTGATCAGATTCAGACCCATATAATACCAAATAAATCGGCATATTTGATATGGCTCTTAACATTCTAACTTCAAAAGGATTAGAATTGGCAATGGAGTATGTGCCCTTTTAAATCGGTGTTTCGGCAGATTTCTCAAATATCAATTCTTCCTGCTTGATTAAAATATATCTATATATATTTGCATAAATGTATAAACACTGTTTTTGTCAGACAATATAGTTTCAACAAAGAATGTCTCTTGATAAATATTTTAATATCTCTAACAAAGTAACTATCGAACTTCCTGGAGTATATCTTTCTACAAGGACAAAACACTCCAATGACAAAACTAAGAGATCATAGCACGGTTCAAATAGGGAAGACTAATATGACCAGGACTTGAAAGAAAATTCCTAATCAAGTATTTAACAGATGGCTACATTATTTAACTTGTTTTTCTTTGCACATATACAACGGAAGAGATTGACCTCCATGGAGTACACTATCAAACTATAAGCTATGCAATCTACCAAAAAGGAAAAGAAAAGAGACAATAGTGTTCTTAAAAGAATATAGGAAAATAAAGGTGAAACATCATTCTTGGAATCAATGTTCACATGATAGGTAATGGTCGTTGAGATCCAAATGAGTGTAGTGTAGGTTCAAGATGAAGTGGTACTTTCTTGCTAACAGTGAGCCCATGAATCTCACTCATGTCTATATCTTGCATATGTACACCAATCTTAGGCAGCTTCCAGTCAAACCAGTAGAGAAGATTAGCAAGTAAAAGCTCAGTAGAACCAAGTCCAAATGAAATTCCAGGACATCCTCTTCTCCCAGCACCAAATGGAATGTATTGCAAATCTTGTCCTTTAAAATCAATTTCTGGTTGTTCTTCAAATCTTTCAGGAATGAACTCATCTGGCTTGTTCCAAAATTCAGGATCCCTCTGAATTGTCCATGCATTCACAAACACTCTTGTTTTGGATGGAATATCAAACCCTTTTACTCTCACATCAGATAAAGTTTCTCTATGTATCAAAAGAGGAGCAGGTGGATGTAATCTCATAGTTTCTTTGACTACACACTTCAAGTAATTCATTTCATTCACATCATTTTCATCCACTTTTGATTTATACCCTACAACTTTTCTTATTTCTTCTTGGACTTTCTTCATGATGTTTTTATGCCTCATGAGCTCAGCAAATGTCCACTCGAGAAGTGTTGAAGAAGTATCACCTCCTCCAGCAAACATGTCCTGAAATTGTGAAAATGGAAACTCTTTATGCTCTTGTTTTAAGTTGGGCCTGCGCAACTATGTCTAGTTTGGATAGACACTCATTTCAGTGTTTATCGCATAAACGCTTATCATATTTATGCATAAACTATTTTTATGACAAAGGGTAAAATAAAGTTAAATTGTTTTCATATGAACTATTTTCATAAACGATCCTGGAGAGTTTATGAAAATAAGCTGAAAACAACTTATGTGCATGCCATAAGTTGTTTTCATAAGCTCACTCAAGCAATCACACAAGTGTTTATGTTAGTAGACAAGCTCAAATAAACTAAATCAAACAGGCAAAATTGGATAGTGATATGCCTGAATAGTGGTAATAAATGAAAGTTAGGAAGTTTACTCTCAACTTACAAACCGATTCTGTGAAGTGGAATTAAGTCTGAATTATGCTCAACCTAAATTCTTAAGAGTGATGTGATATTTGCTAAGACATAGGAAAAAAATAAAAGAGGAAGAAGCATACCATTAGGATTGCTTTGATGTTATCATTTGTGAGTGGAAAATCATACTTTGCACCATCTTGAACTTGAAGTAGTATCTCCACAAAGTCCTTCTTATCTGATTGGCCATCTTCACTCTTCTTCATTCTCTTGTGATCCGCAATCACCTGATCAAAGAAAGAATCTAATGCACAAAAAGTAGCCTTAAATTCAGGTATTTGGCCTGTAAGAATGTCAATCCAACCCAATGAAGGAAAGAAATCTCCAACACTGATAGCTGCTAATTGTTTCATCATCTTCCTTCCAAGCTCTCCAAAGCTACCACTACCATCTGGTGTGTCATACTTTTGTCCAAGAACACACCTTGACACTATGTTATTTGAGGCTACAATCAGCATCTCACTCAGATTCACTATAGATCACTCTTTACTTGCACTTGCACTTGCACATGCTTCCTTTAAAGTATCAACAATCTCTGCTACTTCTTCTTCTCTTATGGACTGAAAAGATTGCACCCTTTTCATGCTCAGAAGTTCAACAACACAAATCTTCCTTCTCCGTCTCCACTCTTCTCCATAGGGTGCTAAAGCGACGTCTGTGCATCCATAGAGAAAACATCATGGTTTTTGAATATTTCTTTGGCCACTTCTACTGATGAAACAACAGTGTTGAATTGAAACACATAAACCCTTAATCAACTAGAGACATGGAGGTCGTTAAGGATAGCTATCGGAGAAATTACTGGTCTCAATGTTTGATTTCTCTGTTCAGAGATACTCATATTTAACATTTATATTTAACATCTTATATGATTGGATTTGAACTTGGAGATGAAACCTCATTACATTTAGAAAGAGTGAGTGGTAGATACGTGGTGTCTTTTGATCATGTCCATGTATATATCGACATTGTTGAAAATTCATTAATAGGAACTAATTAGTCAATGGAGCAAATATTGCAAAACTAAACTAACGACTTACTTTAAGTGTATGAAAGTGAAACTGTCTTTTTCCGAAAATGTATGTAACTTTTTGTTTATATCTCGTAACGATTCCCTTGTCCAACAAGTGAGAGAATGTCATAAGTCGTTTAAAATTATTTAATCAATCAAATTAAATAAAAAAAAACAAAACAGCGCGTGATGTGCCATCCATCATCTTCGCTCTTCACGTTGCAATCATTGTCCATATGATCAAACACTGCATCAGCAAGGGTATACGTGCAATGCAAGTAAATAGTTAATTTCGTATAACTTCGTATAAATTAACATTTTCAATTCTTGATAATTCATTTTGATGACGACTCTGTTAAATTATATAACTTGACACAGTTGACCTTATTACACATGTCAATGCATAATTTTAAACTTAAATATCTTGAATAATATATTAAAAAATTATAAAAATTTGATATTTTGAAAATACTCATTTAGACAAATCTAACGACATCTTATATGATATTATTATCTTTATATTAGTAGAAAAATATGGTCAAAATTAGATCAAAATTACACATTTTCAAATGGATCATCTACTGCAAAAGTCTTTTGGATATAGTAAATTTAAAGGAGATTATTATCTAATTGATTTGCTCCAACAATAATCCCTTTGTTGTTCTTAATTAACTTTAACTGCTAATAGCTTATTTTAAGTGCTGGTGTCACTTCCAAAAACAACTCAAATTGAAAGTTCAAGAAATACACAAGGTTCAAACTTCCTTGGGTAGTGCATGCAGCTGAATATTTATGGATAATGTATTCCAAACATTCCACATTTGTTCTATACATTCCACTCGGTTGTCGTTTGTAAAAATACATGTTCATCAAATTTTAAAATAAATAAGGATTGGGTCAGACAGGCTTGGAGGGGAAGGTGCTGTTGTATAACCATCTTCACTTATCAGACAAGCTGATAATATAAATATTTATTTACAAGCTTTCCTTCTCCTTACACGCATTTGCACTTTTGACAGATTCAACTTGGACACTAGGCCTCTAAAAATGGCTAATCATCTCCTAAGGTGATCTCTCATAAAGAATGGATGTCTCAGAGCATCTCTAGCTGTAACTCTTTCAAATGGGTCATATCTAAGTAGACCCTGTAAAAGATGTATAAGATCTCCAGCCGAATGATCGACATGCTGCATTATAAGGTTCTGCAATTATAATAGAAAAATTAAGAGTTAGAGAAGCTCAGCATGAACTATTTACCATCACTGTTTTGAAAAGCTGAATATTAACATTTACATGACCAGACTTGAAAACAAACCTGCAGTCGAGGAAGCTTCATTACAGCTTTAATACTCTCCCTGGAATTTGCACCCTCTGGCCAGTCCAATCTCCCCCTTCGGACATACTTCTCAGCATGTCGGCTAATCATAACATGAAAAAGAAACACTGGTTATTTCAAAGACTTGTACAGTGACAATCATAGAAAGTTACCACGGTAAATTACTTACTCAACTCTCTTCAATATCTGCTGTGGTAACGGACCAAGCACCCTCTCCATCATGGCAAGATGCTCTAAATTTTCGTGAGTCTGAAATAGAGCTTCACCCTGAAGTAGAAGCATACAAGCCAATTTAACACAATACTGACAACAAAAACTAGCTGACATTTTTCAGAAGTATTCAGAGCCAAACTTACAGTGCATAATTCAACTAATATACAACCCACACTCCAAACATCACAAGGATAGCTCCACCCAAGTCCTAAAAACCAATACAAAAATCAACTATTTAGCTGACATATCAATAGCGCCATGATTTATAAAGATACAGCGTTAAGCATATGAACAAGATTAACTACAAGAAACAGCATTTTGCATCATAGCAATTATTATTTAGTTCGTATACATACCAAGGATAACTTCAGGTGCCCTATAATGACGTGTTGAAACAATGTAATTCTGGTTTTCTCGTTCATAGGTAGTGCTGCCAAAATCAATAACTTTTATAGCACTTGACTTGGGCACTCTTTTGTAAAAGGAGCACGGTGCTCTGGATGAACTCTGTTGATTACCAACAATGGATGTCAGATATCATGACCAAAAATTTACTTAGCAACTTAGTTATTTATATAGCTAAGAAACTTTTAAAAGACAAGTCTAATGCATCAAAAAAAAAAAATGTCTAAACATCAGCATTGAACATGCCTCACCTAGTATGATTATGTCTAAAATACCGAAATCTATGAGAAAATAAAACAGGTTAATAGACAACAAAAGTACCTTGTAGTCGGGGATTTTAAGATACTCTGATGAAACCAGAAGAATGTTTTCAGGCTTCAGATCGGTATGGATCATGTGTAAGTCATGCATGACTGCAATTTTTTGAAAAATAAAACACGATTAGAAAACCACCCTTCATTGACAAAAAACAACAGATAGAGATGTTACACATATGATGAAGTGCTACAATAATTGTTCAAAAAAGTTGTTCAAGAATAAACTACACACATGCAACACATTCCAATAGTTGTCTTCCAATCTCGCGAACAAGATCAATGGGAAATGAACGATAATTGTTTTTCCGAAGAAAATCGTATAAGCTTGGTCCAAGTTTCTCAAACACCTGTTGCAATCATTTGAATTCACCCACGTCTTAACCCCCAAATCACGTATATTGGGGAAATCAATCCACACAAATCAATCAAATACTTACAATACAGATATGATTACGATAGTCAAACCAGTTCCGTATTTGCACACAACTGCAAGGAATAAACCCATTTAACCGATGCAATGGAATAAAAGGTGTTGCATTGTCTTAGAATATAAATAGCAATTAAAGCTCAAAATACTTACCGGTTTCCACCTTTATCATGTTTCCCAAGTTGCTGCAGCATTTCAATTTCAATCATGGCTGCCTCTCGATACTTCTTTATTGCACGAACAACTTTAATGGCAACCATCTCCTTCCTTTCTCTGTCCCAGCACTCCAAAACCTGTCCAAATGTTCCTTCACCCATTTTTCCGTGGACTCTATCTGTAATCATATAAAACGGGGTATAAACAATATAAGCCAAGCCAACAAAAACTCCAAAATCCATTTTAGAACATCCAAAGTTCAAAATGATTCTACATCTTGAAATGTGTACATATTATTAATATTATTAAATGCTTCCTAAACCTGAAACAGGATTACCTAGAGTGTAACAAGTACTTAAGTCCATGTTTGAAAGTTTCGGGAAATCTATGAGCTGAATCTTTCAGTTAAATGACAGCTTTATTTTCATTTTAAACATGTTGAGTATGAATGTAAACTTGTTAATTAATGATGGTAAAGTGTAATTACAGCGAGAAGTTAAATTATCTCCAAGCTCAAACATGTAATGGCCATCTTTGTCGTCATCTCGCCATGGGGGAGAACCATTTCGAGCAACTCCCTTAAACAGAGAACTAGTGATATTATGTTCTGAAGGAGCATAGCTTGAAATATTCTCAACCTCTTGTCCACAAAACAATCCTACCTGAGCCTACACACAGCCATCCATACATGTACCACTTAAAACACAAGTTAACAGAAACAATGTCACATCCCACCATCATGATTCCACAACCTATGTACTTGTCCCCATAGAAAATCATCACACAAAATGACAGGGGTAATAAAAATAAGTTTATAATATGATTTTAATCTCTGCAATTACAAAGTTTTGGTTTTAATCATGTAAATTTTTTGTTTAAATTCGGGCCTGCAAATTCATAAGTTGTTAGTTTTAGTCTCAGACGTCGTATGTAGCCCAATATAATCATGCCAGCCCAATATTAATGATGCCATGTATGACGTCAGAGACTAAAAGCAACAACTTGTGAATTTGCAACAACTAAATCTAAACAAAAAATCTTAAAGGACTAAAAACAAAACAACATATTTAAACCTACAGATAAATAATCATTCTAATTAAACCTCCACAAGCGATGAAGCACGGACACAGATACAACACAAGACACGTCAACACCAATAATACTCTAAGAAAATGACATGATTCATTGTAATCACATGTAATGTCAATCTGGACACCGGAACGTATTGGACACCAGAAACATACAATTTCAACAGAACAGACATAAACAATCAAAACTTTTCATTCAATTAAACTTTTTGTTAAAAAATGAACAAAAAAATACTAGTATTTGATTGAAATTTTTGTTCGATTGAAATACAGGTAGTACTAACTTTTCATTTTAAAAAAATTATATAATTGAAAGAAAAAAATTGGTCAAATCATAAATTATAAAAACGTTCATAAAAAAAAAACGAAAATTTCAATCAAACAATATACACAGAATTGTTAGTACTAGCTGGATTAACGTTGAATTCAGCAAACAAACTTAATATACAAAAAATTCACCAGATCTACAACAGTAGACATAAAACAACCTTACAAAAACACGAGATCTGAATTTTTAGGATGAAAAATTAAGCTACCTTAGGGGTTTCAGGGATGTCCCAACCCAATCGCGCTCTCTTTCTCGGTGGGCGATCCATGTAATTGCGAGAGAATTCAACCATGCGCTCCATCTCCATGATTGTACGGAAGAAAAATCAGAGGAATTTGTTGGAAGAACGATGAACGAAACGGTGAGTTTCAGGGGAAATAACGATGATAAGGTTTCGTTGGTTACAGTGAACCCTAATTTTCTAAGAACAATTGAAGCGGTTTGGAGGAGATTTGACCGTACACGTGTCTTGGTAGGTTGCTTTGTGATTGGTTGATTTGGTTGTGGTGTTAACTATGTGGGATGGTTGAGGATGGTCCTTGCTTTAACCATGGTTTACGTGTGCTACTTTTTTCCTTTTCTTTTTGATCAATAATTGCGTGTGTTTGTAAAATCATAATGGGTGAAAAAATTATGTTATTTTAACTGAAATGAAACTTGATAAAAAAAAATTCGGTTAGCACAAATTAAAATATACAATTAATTATGTAATATATTTGTCAAAAAAAAAATTAATTATGTAATATAATAAAAATATCTTCCTAAAAAAATATAATAAAAATATTTTAATTTATTAATTATCAACCTAACATAATTAACCATAATTTTAAATATTTTTACACAAGAACGCTTAAATGAGATGACAGATGTCTCTTCTTGTTTAACCAGGGTTCTGAGTTCGAATCCAAAATACTCGGTTTTAAAAAAAATATCATTAACCATGCAAATGGTTCCATCAAAAGAAGAAGAAAAATATTTAACTTGTGTTTATGAATATGTTCAAATATACATGACATATAACATAAAAAATATGCATGATATATATTGTTTCGACTATGAGTCCACGACATTACATTTCTGAGATATCATCTGATTTGAATCTAGTGTAAACCCTTACAGTTTTATCATTTGTAAAAGACTTCTTGTTGGATTGATGAGGATGAGTGTTGTTGATAAACTAAAATTCGTCTCCACTCTTAAACAATATGTGGTTTTTTGGTATATCATATGAATAGCTCTAGGTAGAAGGCTAAGAGGTTAAAGGACTTGCTAGCACTCGAGCGACATAGATTCGACCCTTATCTAAGGTGTCAATGTTCCGACCTCAAGTCTATGTAACTAGCTGATACTTTTTACCTAAAAAACATTTTTTTTTTGCTTTACACAAAATAGATTTAATTCATATAAAGATGTTTCAGAGTGTTATTTATTTATAAAATCATGCATATGAATGATTGTGATTAATAGATCGTGTATAAACTTTTTACCCAAACAATAGTCGATAGATACCAAATGCAAAAATGTGTTTTTTCATTGCAAATAAGTAGTAGAAAGTAGGGGTGTTCATGTCCAATCCAATACAATGCAAACCGCAAAAACCGAACCGAAATACCAAAAACCAAAATATATACTTGTGTGTGTCTATATATACACACACAAGTATATATTATTATATGAAATTTTTATAAATGTTTCCTTAATTTACAATCTTGTAACTATTTTCTAGACTTGTTTTTTTTTGTCTAGTAGCCTAGTGGCTAGAGTTTACACAATTAAACGTGGAGAAGTAGGGTGTCCGGGGTTCGAACTTCAGCCCCTGCATAAATTATGCAATGTTCCTACCAACTGAGTTAAGCTCCCTCTAAAAAAAAATTGAGCTAAGCTCATGGGGACAACTAGACTTGTTCTTTAATAATGTTGATTTTTTTCTCTTTCTTTTAAGAAATATTATTAATTTATGATTTTGTAACTATTTTACTTAACCTACTATTTTATTTTCTACTTATTCATCTTTTTTGTAACCTATAGAAATGTCATAAAATAATATATCTTAAAAGAAAATGAAAAATTATACAACAATGAAAACCGAAAACCAAAAACCAATTCAATCCAAACCGAAATTTTTTGGATCGGATTGGATTGGATTTGATTTTAAAACCAAACCAATTGGATGAACAAATAACAAAACCGAAGTAATTGGATCGGATGATTTTTCCTCCCAAAACCGAACCAATCCAATCCGCGAACACCCCTGTTAGAAAGCAACTATTTTCAAGGGAAATATCAGGCGATCATCTATCAAGAAACAACTCTGATGATACTCTGTCGAAAAACTCTGATGATACTCGTCGGTTGCAACCGTCTTCATCAATGTGTTACGCAATAATTAATCATAATCGTCTGATCTCAAATTAATTGTGTACATTATTTAAAGATAATTTGGTGAAGGTCTAATGTGAGTGTGAGCCGACTGATCTCAGTCGGTGAAGAGATATTTTTTTTAATGTAGTGAATCTGGTTTCCTCTACAGGTGGTCACACTTTTGCATGGAACCATGCAACATGATAAGGTTTTTTCCCCTAAAAAAATACAGTATGATAAGGTTAAATCTTAACATAGCTGCACCACATCTTGTAGCACTTTGCAAACTACACTCCCTCAGTCTATCAAATGGCTATGTTCCAATGGCTCAAGGAAAGCTACAAACCATTCCTCCTCTGTGTATTCATTTTCATAGCTCTATTGGTGAAACTTTTCATAAACAATTCAAGAAAGAGAAGTTCCAATCTACCTCCTGGTCCTGCAACAAAACCTTTCATTGGCAATCTTCACCAGCTTGGCACCATGCCCCACATATCTTTACAAGGCCTTGCAGATAAATATGGACCCATAATTTTCTTACAACTTGGAGAAATCCCGACAGTGGTTGTTTCATCAGCTAGACTAGCAAAGGAGGTGTTGAAAACACACGATCTTGCACTCGCAAGCCGACCGCAACTGTTTTCAGCTAAGTACCTCTTTTACAACTGCACAGACATCGCTTTCGCTCCTTATAGTGCTTACTGGAGGCATGTGAGAAAAATTTGCATACTTGAGCTTCTAAGTGCCAAAAGGGTAAACTCATACAGTGCTGTTAGAGAAGAAGAAGTTGCTAGTTTAGTTGAAAGGGTTGCAGGGTCTTATCCAGGAACTATCAATTTGTCCAAGATATTGGGACTTTATGCAAATAATGTTGTTTGCCGTGTAGCATTTGGAAGGGACTTTACAGAAGGAGGAGAGAGTAAAAAATATGGTTTTCAAAAGATGCTTGATGAGTACCAGGAACTCCTTGGAGGATTCAGCGTTGGTGACTTTTTTCCTTCCTTGGAATTCATACACAGCTTGACAGGTATGAAAGCAAGACTCCAAGACACTTCAAGAAAATTTGATCAACTCATTGATCAGATAGTTAGTGAACACAAGGCTTGCAATAAAATAAAGGAGCATAAGGACCTTGTAGATATTTTACTTGAGGTGCAAGAGAATGACTCCGGTGAGATGCCTCTTACCATTGATAATATCAAGGCAATAATCCTGGTACGTGATGAAGCCTTAATAACCATATGTTTGTTTATCTCTCCATATGTTGAAAGTGGATAAGGCATGAGATATTATTCACTTTGCTGTATTGACTAATGACATTTTGACAATACTTTGTTTCTCTCCTCTTTTTTTTTGCAGGATATGTTTGCTGCTGGAACTGATACAACATTTATTACCCTTGATTGGGCAATGACAGAGCTGCTAATGAATCCTCATGTTATGGAAAAAGCACAAACGGAAGTGCGCAGCGTCCTGCGAGAAAGAAGAGTTGTTGCAGAGAGTGATTTGCATCAACTGCAGTACATGAAGGCTGTAATTAAAGAGATATTTCGGCTGCACCCTGCAGTACCAGTCTTAGTCCCTAGAGAATCCATGGAAGATATTATCTTAGAAGGGTACAACATTCCAGCTAAAACGAGAATTTTTGTCAATGCTTGGGCAATTGGTAGGAATCCGGAAAGTTGGGAAGATCCGACTGCATTTAAACCAGAAAGATTTTTAGAAAGTAATATTGATTATAAGGGGCAGGATTTTGAGCTCATACCTTTTGGAGCAGGCAGAAGAGGTTGTCCAGCTATTACATTTGCCATTGCAGTTGTTGAGCTTGCTCTAGCTCAACTCCTCTATAGCTTTGATTGGGAGCTTCCTCCTTGTATTAAAGCAAAAGACTTGGATCTCACTGAAGTTTTTGGCATCTCAATGCACAGGAGAGAAAATCTTCTTGTTGTTGCGAAGCCGTATACATTCTATGAAGACTCATGATACAGCAGAAAAAACATGTGAATTCTGGATTTGCTTTTTATTGATGTATATGTGTAAACTAATATCAACTTTTGATTTTCTCATCAAAAGATTAAAACATCATATTTTATAAGTTGGAACATGGTTTGTGTGGTGTTTTCTTCTTTCATTTATCAACTAAGCTATTTCTAGTGCTTGGGGAAAATAGAAAGAAAAAAAATGTTTACAATGTCACGTCCATAAACCAGAGGGATTCATAAAAGAAATTGAAATCAAAATTTTGGAAAGGACTCTGAAAATTAGTTAACAGAAACTATTTTTAGAAGTATGCAACACCTGCAATCTATGTGTTTCCAAAAACTGTTTATGATGTACAATAATCAGCTCGAGTAAGGGACAGAGAAAGAACAAGGAATTGAGGAGCATCGGCAACTTGTCAACCATTTTGTTTTCTTCATCTTGATTGTACAATTATGGAAAGGTAGCGAAAATAACAAAACTGAAATGCCATCATACATCCGTTGATGCTTAGAGGCTCTTACTACACTACTACTTAATTTTAACATTTGTTATAAAATGTCTTTTCCTTTTCAGAAACGATTGTCAACCTAAAACAGCCTAATTTCACAAGGAGAGAAGAAATTCTAAACAGATACAATCACACACACACATCAATACCTTAATTTATCCAGCAATAAGAGGGTATCTGTTATGCAACAATATAATCACGGTTCAGAATTCATCTACAATATCAACCTCTACAACACATGCACGTTCCAAAATATTAACATTTACGAAGCAGTATTATCACATACTAGAGTTTGGCCAAAAAACACTATTAGTGCATAGCCACATGGAAGAAACCTAAACTAGAACCACAGCTCATCTAAACTTTGATTTATGATCCCATTATGACATAAATTTCAGAAAGCACCTGCTGGTAAATCTAACTAAACCAAATAAGCCTCTGACATGGGCCGGCATTCAAAATTGAGTTCCTCGGCTCGTTGTCTCTATTTTCTCATCCACATCAAGGAACATTGTCTAGACCAGGATTAATCAATAACTCAATGGGTCCTAATCTCCTGAAGATAGCGCCCAAATTGCTGAGCGCCAATAAATAATGCATCGGCAACAAGAAATACTCCAATCTATGCAAGAACCATTCAAATTTGTGATGTCAAAATTGAGAAATAAAATTCACAAATTAAAGCATACAATAGATGAATTACCAGGCGTGCCGAAAACACTAATCTGTATCCCCAACCTTCCTTGGCTGCAGCAGCTCTTTGTTGATCAGTCCAACTGGAAATAATATTGCAGTCAGAAATTTACCGAAATTTTAAAAGTTCTGATTTTTTAGATTGTATCAAGTATGATTTGAAGCCTGCATATCGTAAGCAAAAAGATATATATGTGCAATGCAATTAAGTCTGTGCAATTACTATGCCCTACGAGCTATGGACATTCTTCTACATGCGGAAAAGTTGTCATCAAATAGATGATGAATCACAACTCAAATCTGTATAATATTCTCTTAATATTAAATTTCTTGTTATGTGATGCAACAAGACAACTAGTTTATACAGTGTTTTGTGCTATTATTGTCAGCAAGAATTTACATATGATCGGTTATCATGAATTCATGGCAATCTTGAAATACACAAGTACATAACACGTGGTTCTTATGTCATTTCTCAATGAAATCCTCCAGAACTCTATCTTCCCAACAAAAATTGTAGTTAAGTTACTTGTATGCATACGATAAGATAACAACTGATCTCAAAATTGATTAGTAAAGTAGCATGTAATATCATCTTTTGGCAGGACTACATATAAATAAATGACAACAGACTGTCTATCGATCTAGGAAAAAATAAATCAAGTCCGAAATTGATAGTTATTAACATCAAACCTCCCTTTTGTAATTGAAATTGTTTAAAAAAATCAAGAGAAACCAACATAAGAAAAGAAAAAATTCTCCTCATTGAAGTTTCTTCTGAAAAGAAAAAAAAACACCGAGGGTCTTCAAGCTGCATCAACTTTAAATTCTGCCTGTGCTCTATGCCATGCCCCAAACAACGATAAAGTAATTTTGAACATGGATTTTATATCAGTTTTACCAACCAATTAAACTTGTAAGAAGTATGATGTTCTAGTGTGGCATGAATTCATGATAAAACATTGCAAACAATATAAATTACAAAATAGTTTATGTTATCCAAATTAGAATTCATCAATGATATTATATCATGAGAAGTAAGGTTAGAGATGAGACTAGATAGCTACCCAAGGAATTCCGAAACACCACCAATTCCAGCAAACTTAAGAGGCGCTGAACCCTCCACGACAAGATCCTGCTCCACAACAGACCAAAAGGATTAAGCTCACCAGAGAAGTTAATTTTATTTTCCCAAATTTAATCAGAGTATAGCATAGGGGTGGCAATTGGATCCATCAAATCCATATCCATCTGGTCCATCCACTGCAAAATCCATCCGATCCATCCATCAAACAATTTATTTTTAATGGATTGGACTCAATCCATCCATTAAAAAATATAGATGGATCCAATCCATCCAACTTGATCAAATGGGTTATTTTTTATCCAATGAATAAAACCACTTTTATTAAAAAAATAACAAATTAAAATTAAAAAAAACAAATAAATTAAAAAATTAAAATATGAATAGTTTATTTTTCCCCAATTAAAAACTGAACCCTAATTTTTATTCTTCCCCAAACACCTCTTCCAATCAGAAACTCAGAATGACACCATGAATCCGTAGCAAGTCGCTCTCTTCCTCCGATTCTTCACTCATCAGTCGTCACTGATTCTTCACTCATCAGTCGTCGCCAATTCTTCACTCATCAGTCGTCACCGATTCTTCACTCGTCAGTCGTGACCGATTCGAATTCTCCGATTCTACAAAGGCTAATTTTTCTGTCTACTTCCATATATATGTTGTCTTCTATTTGTCAGGGGTGCTAGTTTTCTTATTTTGATGGGTCTGGTGTGTGTTTGTTTTTGTTTTTGTTTTCCATGATTTTGGAGTGTTGCTTGGCTTTTGGAGTATGAATAAAATGTGAACAGAAATGAATACACGGTCATGTAACTGCTTTTCTCATTGTGTCATACATGGAACTCAGTATTCAATAGATTCCTCTCTTTCTGACATGAGTCCAAGTATAGCTTTTGAAAATGGCTTCTAGTTATAACCATGCAATTTCCATATAACTATATTTAATTATGTAGCAATATAGTTCTTTTTTCTTTGTTTCCATCCAAATCCATATCCATCCAAACCATCCATTTGCCACCCCTAGTATAGCACAATAGAAATTCAGAAAAATGAAATAGGAAAACATGCCTCTTCTTCCGCAGCATCAAAGCCTCCTTGAACCCAAAACAGGTTTGTGTAGCCGGCATTATATAGCAGTTCACAAGCAGCTAGTGATCTGGCAAAAAATCAGGTTCAGAACAACACGAGGTTTACATAGTTTGTTTGACAGACACTTGTTAAATGATTAGATGGATCACCCACCATAATTTGATTGAACCAAAGATCTAAAAAATGAAATGTGATTTAAAACACAAGGGGATGTACTGTACTAGTTATCAAATGCATTTTAAGGAAATGGAAGATTACAATTAGAAGCAACTCAAATCGGTATGCAACCTACTGATTGTGTAGAGCTCACCTCAGTCCCTTCTGGCATGCAACAATTAGTTCTGCATCTTTGGGGAACTTCTCCGCAACTTTGGGTAAGAACGAGCTGTTGAAGAGAGTTAAGAAATAAATAGTGAAATTCAAGTGCACCGAGAATGAGTGAGAAGAACAAGAGTAATGATAGTATATGATACTTGTCAAAAGAGAGTGTAGGCATGCCACTCCACCAACCTCCTGTTCACAAAATCAAGTCAAATGTTATAGATTTCCAATGAAATTTAGAGATTCATTGCACAGAAGTAATGAAAGAGCCAGCACAAATCATTTAATACCCATAGCGAAATTTGTGATTTTTCTGGGAATGGTTCCAACATCTAGACCATCATCAACATTGAATATTGGAATCCAGGTTGAACCTTTCACCCATGCCTTCAAAACATGCAAAAAGAGCGATCAAAGATCACAACAATAATGTGTGGATTGTTTGCAAAAATTGAAAAAACGAAAGCAAAAGAGCAAATTATTTATTTTCAGTAAGAGCTACAATTATGAAAATTTAACAGAATCAAATGTATAAGGAAATGTCAATATAATATTATCAACGGTTACTACCAAGGTCGAAGATCAATCACTCGTGATAATTCATAAATGCCTGACCATAACAATAACATGTTTAAAATGTCAAGTTCTGTTCCTTGTCACCTCCTACTAGAGTCTAGAGGTAAATAACTAAATTATATGTGCAAGTGCAATATATTGGCCAAGGTAAACAAAAGCAAGAGCTTCGTCATAGGAGAAACCTTGTTGTGTTCATTTGAGGGCCGAACATCAAGAAGAGGCTTGTTTGAAAGCTGTACTGCATACCCAGCTTCCCTTGGGGTAAGAACCTTAATTTTTTCATCCCTGAGCTACAAAATAAACAAGCAAAGCCCCTTTAAAATCCTGCCATTTAAACGCAAAAGAAAAGTGCAGTATGAAAGAGGGTTAATCATAGAAAAGATAGCATCCTCCGATAACAAACGCTATTACATTATACAGTTTACTAAAGAGTACCGCGTAGGTAGCTCGGTTGGTAAGGTAAGAGACATTGAAGGAGTTTTAAGCAATAGGTCCTGGATTCAATCCAGAAACTAACATGGACACTAATTATTAATATTTGTCTATAAAAAATACAGTTTATTAAAGATGCCCAAGCCCAAGCCTTTGAGAAATCCCAAATAATTTATATCATCAACAAATAGCTAGAATAAGAAAATTCAATTCAACCAAAAAACTAGGCTTCATTTACTCTGAAAACATTATATATTTTCATTTTAAAAATTTTGTATTAAGTTTGCTTGTTAACAAAGAGATAATAGACTGTCGAAGTCAACAACCGTATATATTTTTTAGAAACAATGAGAATGAAAAGGATTTTTTATATTTATTATTTCGAGAAATGCATCATCCTTAGCTAGCATTTCATTTTATCTGAACCGCAATGGTTTGCTTCAAGAGACTCACATTATTTCGAGTAATGTAATGTTACGAAATGAAATTGAATTAAAAATGTAAAAAACCAACCAGAGCTTCCCATCTCTTTCTGGCAGCAGCCATATCCCTGACTTGCTTCAATTCAAAATCTTCATTCTCAGCTTTTACACGAACAGCACTCTTCTTCTGCAAAGGAAATGCAACAAAAATCATTTTTTATTCACATATTTCATTAGTAACAAAAGAAGAAATACATACCATAGTGAAGTATCTGGTTGAGGAAGAAGGGCGGTGTTGTAAGGAAGAGAGTGAGGCGTAATTAGTAACAGCACTTAGAGAAATGAAGGTGTTACTGCTGTTGGAATTGGTAAGACTGATTGTGGGAAGGGAAAGTGCTTCCATGATTAATAATAAGAAGAAGATTAGAGGAAAAGGAAGAAAGAAGATGAGGAGTTTTTCGAATTACTATCCTAACCAAGCATGCACCCTAACTAGACTGACCCCATCATCTAGATTCTCTAAACTCTTCTTATACCTTACCCTTATCTCTCACTTCATTACAATTTTAAATTCTTGAGTCACGTCAAAAATATTACTACTCAAAAATTTAAGTAAAATTATCATTTACACACTTATTAAGGCAGTGAGACTAATATGTCCTGAATAGGACATGCCTAAAGTAAAGACCCAACCAATTTTGAATTCTCCACTTATTTATATTAAAATAAAATTCTTACTACTAAGTTATTTGAAAAGAAAAACCAAAAAAAAAATAATGATATTGACTTGTATGAAGTTAATTTTTATTAACATAATGTGTTCAATCAAATCATTTAAAGTAGAAATTTGTAAAATTATTTTAAAAACTATGCTAAAAAAATATCATCAACAGATAATCTAATTGAATAAAAAAATTAAAATGTTCTTTTTAAGAAGAAAATTAAAATGTTGTCGTATACAAATTAAATCGTCAGTTTTTATTATTCATATTTACTTTTGTTGATTTACTTGAATCTTCAACTTATTTTTATAAATGTAGGTGTTACTTTTGTTGATATTATATGATAATTTATCATTTTTAATTTTTATATTATTTTACAAAAAATCTAAAATTTATGATAAAATATAGACCTATTCCTATAAAACTGTTCTCTAAAAACCTTCATTCAAATATTCCCTAAAGAATAATTTTTAAGGATAACTATGTTGAAGTGGAAGAAAGATTCACAAGAAATTGAAGTTTGAATTTTGACTCTTATAAAATTTAATCTTGCACTTAAACGTCTATCTCAAGTTTGAACTTGAAGGAACCGTTGAGTTGTTAGAGAATGTTCTGAAATACAATTAATATAAAAGTATTCTTTAATATAAAAAAAAAAAAAAAAAAAACTTTAGTGTAGATGTAGTGTGATTTGTGTATACTGAAAGTAAGGAGTACAGTTAGACTCTGTTTAGATTTATGGGTTGTAGTGGAATGAGATGACATATCATAAAATTTCATTGTTTGGATTGATGGGATGTAAATGGAATGGAATGGAACACAGTGGAACCAATTCCATTATATACCACCCAATCCTTCAATTTCACATTCCCCCTGATTTAGGGGGTATCCAATGGAATGAAATTTGTGTCTTGAAATATTGCTATTCTACCCTCATTTTATTTGTCTCTTCCTCTACTCAAATATAATTTCCCACATGTCTTTTTCTCCATTTCTTCCTATTGACTGCTCATCTCACTTTCTTCTTCTCTGGTGTCTTAATTTCTATACTATTCTACGCTCATTTTAAGGTTGTCTTATGTCTCTTGTTGCGATTGGTGTAGCAGAATCTCTCCGTGATTCACCCAAATTGTGTCGCGGTTTTCTCACTAATCTATGTGTCACTACTCTACTATGACTGGATCGTGTCCTGATAGCTTCAGATCGTTATAGTTTTTATCGAATTGGACTCAACATTTTGATGACTTGAATCACGTCACGATGGCTTTAAAGATTGTGGAAAATAAGACTGTAGTTTGGAAATCTTATTTATAGTTTGAATCATCGCGTCATGGTTAATTTATTCATCCTCATCACCAAAATAATTTCAACAATCTTTAAAGATTCAAGAAGAATATGGTGCAATGTGTTCAATTTATTGGCTGTAATTTGGATTTTTGTTTGGTATAAGATTGTAGTTTGGATTTTACTTTAATTTTTTATGGGTATTGTGATAAGCCATTTGTTTATAGACGCTTATGATGTTCTTACTCGAGTTGGGCGACACTAATATTCATTCACGGCTAATTTAGAATAAAGAAAGGTATCTAAAAGTGTTGTTATGCCTTGAGAAATTTAAATAAAAGGATCCTAGCAAAGGATAAACTTATGTTCTTTGATCTGCTCGGGGAGGATGTGGGAAGAAGGAGTCTATTAATCATCTTTTCATTGATTGTGATTTTTTTAGGTAGCGTCTGGAATCATGTTCTTCGTTAGCCAGATGTCTCCTTTGTTGGCCCAGATGATATTGGGGAACACGTTCTACAATATGTTGGTGTGCATATGCTCAAGAAGGATATTTGTTAATTCTTTCAAGTAACATGGTTATCTCGTATCTAGATTATCTGGGATGAGCATAATGCCAAAAAAATGTGACAAAAAGGGCTTTTGTTGGAGCAGTTATGAGATCAAATCAAACTCCATTTTTGGTGCGCGACTGAAGACTCACAATCTTACTTCTTTTCTTCATTTTAGTTTGTGGTAGTCTAATCCATTGTTTTGCATTGGTTTATTAACTATGTAATTTTTTTTTCAAACTTCGTGCTGGTTTTATCTTGATTTTTTTAATATTGACATTTTTTAATCCCTGTTAGGCACCTATTGTGTTTGAAGGGAGGATTGTTAAATTGAACGCCTCCCTCCTGACATTAACACCCTCCCCCCAATCCAAACCCTTTTATCTCCACAATGTACAATGTATAACGGCGCTGGAGTGCTTAGCCCTCACAGTTGTACCACAGACAAATCCTAGATAGGGTAGTCAGTTTGATGTTGCCGCGATCTTTTGAAGATCTTTCATGCCATTGTCGCGTTGAGTGGTTTGATATCTACTTTGATCGTTTTACATGTTGGGCTCTCACTGTTTTGAACGTCCCCGTCCATCAGCGATGTGGTGTTTCCCGGTCTTGCTAAAAACTCATAACGAGTTTTCTTATTGGGCCATGTGTTGTATATTTTGGCCTTATTGGGGGCTTTTAGATTTGGGTAGCTATTTGTGACCCATAATTGATCCATCTCATTTATAGGGTAGGATCGGTTTCTTCATTCTCCAATCATTTGTCTTCATTTCGCTGCACGGTGGCTTAGGTGTGTCATTATTGTGGCTCATTCACTAAAACCCCAGTTGGAGCTATTACAGAAGTAACCTTGGCCACCCTCATCTCCCGTTATGGGTTTTGAGTTGGTTGTGGCGGTCAATTCTTTTTCAAACAGTCGGCGGTGTCGTCGTAGTATGCTATGCGTCCATTGACGTGTATATGTCCAAATTCTCCTTGGTTCATGATCTAGCTTGACGAGTTTGCTTCGTTCTACCTCAATATTTTCTTCGGTTTGAGTTTGGGTTCACGCTCTGAGGCCATCATACAAGTGGTTCATGATTTATGAGTTCGGTTTTCTGATTTGTTCTTATCGTCGTTCAAATTTATAGTTCACGTGCCACATTTTTTTTGTTGCAGTTTGGTTCCGCGTTCATACCTTGAGGTTGTTGGGCTATTCACATGGTAGGTGTTCGATTATTACAAGCTACTCCCTCCGGTCCTATTTATAAGAGAAAGTTTGGTCAACAAAATAAGAGTTGTGTTGTTTGAACATTTATTTATAGGGTCATGTTAACTTGTGCCTTTAGGGCACAAATTAAAGAGGTTAAAATGGAAATTAAAAATAAATTTTATATTGAAAATATAACTTTTGAAACTTTTAAGACATTGAATTTACAATTTTCAAGCAAAAACTTCTACATTTGTATTCTTAACTTATGTCTCTAGGGCACAAGTTACCATATCCCTTATTTATATAAGAGTTAATAGGCTTTTACCCCCCTGCCATTTGGGGGACTTTTGGTTTACTCCCCTACGAAAAAAAACTTGGAGATTCCCCATGTAAAATAAAGATTCCTTGGTTTACCCCCTCAGCCAACATCAGTATCTAACTAGGTAAATTTAATGATGTGGCGTGCTGACATGATAATTTTTATTTTTTTTTAATTTCCATGTGGCATAATTTTAAAAAAATTAAAAAACAAAAAAATCTTTTTATTTTGAAAAAATGTGAACTTTTTTTAATTTCTATTTTTTGTTTTTTTTTATTTCGATAATTAAATTTCAGAACTTTTAAATATCTTCTTAATTTTAGAAACAAATCTGAATGTTTTTAAAAATTGGATTATTTTTAAATTATGAAGATATTTAAAAGTTCTGAAATTTAATTATCAAAATAAAAAATTTGAAAAATTTTGAAATTAAAAAATTCTGAATGTTTTTAAAAAATCTAGGTTTTTTTTTTTCGAAATTTAAAAAATTAGAAAAAAAAATTCAGATTTTTTTCAAATTAAGAAGATATTTAAAAGTTCTGAAATTTAATTAAAAAAATCTGAATGATTTTAAAAAATTGTAAAAAAATTCTGATTTTTTTTAAATTAAGAAGATATTTAAAAGTTCTGAAATTTAATTATCAAAATAAAAAAATAGAAAAAAATCTAAATTAAAAATTCTGGGTTTTTTTTTCAAAATTAGAAAAAAATTCGGATTTTTTTTTAAATTAAGAAGATATTTAAAAGTTCCAAAATTTAATCATCAAAATAAAAAAATAGAAATTAAAAAATCTGGTTTTTTTTTTCGAAATTTAAAAAAATTAGAAAAAAATTGGATTTTTTTAAAATTAAGAAGATATTTAAAAGTTCTGAAATGTAATTATCAAAATAAAAAATTAGAAAAAGATTTTTTTTAAATTAACAAGATATCTTAAAGTTCTGAAATTTAATTATCAAAATAAAAAAAAACAAAAAATAGAAAAATTCGAAATTAAAAAATGTTCAGATTTTTTTTGAAAATAAAAAGATTTTTTGGGTTTATAAAAAAAAAATGTTTTTAAGTTATGACACGTGAAAATTAAAAAAAAGTACGTCACATCATCAAATTTATCCAGTCAGATGGTGATTGTTGGCTGTGGGGGATAAACCAAAGAATCTTTATTTTATAGAGGGGAATCTCCAGTTGTTTTTCATAGAGGGGTAAACCAAAAGTCCCCCAAATGGCAGAGGGGTAAAAGTTTATTAACCCTCTATATGACAACTTTTAAGATGATCAAAATTTTATTAAGAAAATCAGGTATTAACACAAAAATCAAAACAATAAAGAAAGTAAAAAAATAATATGGATATGACAAAGAAAATTATCATAAAAATTATAAAAAAAATGGATGTTTATATATCATTTCTCATAGGATAATAACCAATATATACCGAAATCACATCTCATTGCAGCAAGCCAAACATGGAATACAACAACAATGTATCAATGATGAATGAAAAAGTTGTCCCGTACGCGGTTGACGATTCACTCATACGTCATCATCAAATTCAATATGGATCGACAAACAAGTCCAAAACATGCAATTTCGCCCATGGTATTCAACCAAATCAAAAAATCATCATAAATAAAAAGTTCACGATGTATGTATCTCATAAAATCGCACACAAACTCAAGTTTTAACACCATTCTCATTTGGAATTCAATATATGTTATGGCTTTTACGTATGTAGATGATAGACCGTTTGTTTTTCTTGTTGAAAGAATAGATTATAGACGAGTAAATAGTCAATTACCCCCCTGAAATTGTAACTTTCGTCAAAAACCCCTCTGAATTTCGCAAAACTTCAAACCCCCCCGAAATTGTCAAGCGTCTGTCGATTACTCCCTCCGTTAATTTCCTCCATCCAACATGCTGATGTGGACGTTAACTGCCCACGTGACACTGCCACATAGTCAGAAAAGTCATGCCACGTCTGAGGGGGGTAATTGACTATATTTTTTTT